>Ga0209092_10000260_pt1 | contig 50636 bp, 40 predicted proteins | sample FraStrMetagenome_FD_187446 | JGI IMG/M metagenome (GOLD analysis project Ga0209092, IMG submission 187446) | Marine eukaryotic phytoplankton communities from Arctic Ocean - Fram Strait ARC3M Metagenome (SPAdes) (version 2) | ecosystem: Environmental > Aquatic > Marine > Oceanic | place: Fram...
CCTGATTCTATAAGCTTTTTAAAGTCACCAAATGTTAAAGATCTATTATCAAAGGGGTGTGACATGTGTCCAGCCGCTCCACCTTCTAATATAAGATTAGATTCTCCTAAATGAAGACGCTCGGTTACAAATGTACTAAAAGTTGTATATATTTTCATATTGTTTGAAAGTAAAAACCAGAGAGTATTATGCTCTCCGGTTTATATATTGTTTTTACCCAAGTGATGATTTTAGAGCACCAACCATAGCGCCGTAATCTCCTGAGTTTTTAGAAATTAATCCATCAACTACTTCTTGTGCTTTAGCTTCGTCAAAATCATCTCCGAAAGCTTTTTGTAATACAGAAAATGCATACTCTTTAAATTCTTCATCTGAAGTAACTTCTGCTTCAGCAATTAGAGACTCTTTAATTGGATCAAGTCCCCAATAATTAGACATATCGTATTTTACTGGATATATTGCTAACTCGCCAACGTTACCTTCTTCTGTCTGAATGTTTTTAGTAAGATAAAAATCACCAGCTGCTTTTTCATATCCATAATCTTCAGCATCTGCTTTCATTTCCTTTTTAAAGCTTTTTGCTACTTTGTCAAATTTACCAATTTCTATAACTTCTACAACATTGTCGTTATAGTCGATACCAGTATCTCCAACCTTTAAGTCCTTTTTAGCTTCATTTAAAGATTTAACTTTAGCTGTATAAGTTCCGTTAGATTCTTCAATGTATTCTGCTAAACCTGCATCGTCCCAACCATTCTCATCTGCTAGAACCTTTTCAAGATTTTTTCTGTCTCCTGTTAATTCAACTTCTGGCCATCCAGATGGTCCGTCGTTATCAATGATTTCCATTGTAACTTTATGTTTCTTAAGTAATTTTCTTAATACATTTGAACCTGGATCCATTGCATCCATAACTACAGTTGCTTCTAGTACAGCCTCTGCATATTTGATAGATTCGAACATTCTAAACTCAAAGTTATCTTTAACTTCACCTTCAAAGAAAGAATTAAATCTATCTAATAAATCTTGTCCCATTTTAGCAAATCCGATTTGCTCTAAGAATAATGCAGTACCTTCTGCAATACCTTGACCTGACCATCCAGCTGCGTTTGAAATTCTAGAATATTCTTTTTCTAATGCATCTTTAATTCTTGTTGATCCAATGTTTACTGCCATTTTACCTAAACCGTCAACAATTACTGGAATTGCACCGATATTTCCTTTAATAGCGCTTGCACACTTTTCTCTTTCTCTGTGGAAATTAGCATCTTCCATTGCATCCATGAATAATTTCTTAATAGATCCTAATAAAGTCTTTTTATCGTTAGCGGCACCAAGTGCAGTTAATTTCTTAAAGAATATTTGGTTATATTGAGTTAAAACCTTTTTGGCATCTCTCTTACCTTCTACTTTAATAGCTTCATTAATTTTTACAGATTCAAATGCTGGTTTTAAATCTTTATCACCTGCATATATGTCTGCCATTAACCACTTTCCTGATTTTTCATCAAAAAGGTAAATGAATTCTGCCCCGCCTCTATCTGCTGCGGTTGAAATATATCTGTCAACGTTTTTAACGTTACCTTTCATATTATCAGTGTCTCCGTAGTAGTTCATTCCGCTTGGATCAGCTTCTAAACCTGAATTATCTCCATTTTTAAGAACCATGTTTAGTGGTGAACCGCCCTTTAAATATGTTTTCTTGATAAGCGGTAGCATGTTGTCAGGATATGAATCATAGTGTGTATACACAGACTCTATGTTACCTCTTTTGTCTATTTTACCAAACTGACCTCTTGTTCCTTCTATAATCAAGAAAGCTTCGTTCATTTCAACGCCTCTTAATTGAGTAAAGAATTTGTTTTTTTGCTCTTCTGATAGTTCTTTGACAGAAGTAACATTAAACTCTGCTAACAAAGTCTTAAACGTATGAGCCTCAGATTCTCTTTTTGCGTTCTGTTCTTCTTGTACTTGAGCCTTGTCGTTGTCAACTTTTACTTTTGCAAACTGCTCAAATGATTGTAGTTTTTCCATTATGGTTGTATTTGTTTCATTATGATTATTTTATTATATATCTCCTTCAAACGACACATTTTTTATGTCGTATGCAAACTTTTGTTCTTTATAGATAATTTGCCTTGCTTTAGCATGTCTCATAAGGTAATTATCCCAATCCGGTGATGATAAATCATCTACGAAATCTATAATATTTACACTGTCCTTTGAGCTGTGTTGTCTTAATCCACGACCAATAGACTGCCTAATTACAACCTCTGATTTAAAAGATTCCGTAAAGAAAATATTGTGTATTCTTTTAATAGAAATACCCGTTGAGAATGTACCGTATGACGCAACAATGACTACATCTGCGTTTGCTTCCATTTTCTTTTTGTACTCTTCTCTGATCGAGGTTTCAGTTCCCCCATCAACATAGTATATCGTCTTGTCGCTCTCTTGCCTAAGCTTCGCATATAACTTCTTGCCGTGTTCGATCCTGTGGAAAAGAACAAGGCTGTTACCGCGTACTCTGGATATAATGTTTGAAATGAAATTAAGACGACCTTGGGAATTAATAACATAGTTTTGCTCAAATTTGAATACATCTTTACTTTCATATCTGTTTTGTGACATTTCTCTAAATGCGTCCTTTGTAGATTGAGGAGCATAATCCATCTTAATTACTTTAACCTTACATTTTGCAATGTGTCCTTCATTTTGTAGGAAATTTGCAGAAACCTCTGTAATTAATGGTCCAGTGTATGCCATCAATGTAAGTCTATCTATAGTACCCGCTTTAGGAATGGTACCTGATAATCCGTATCTATAAGTAGCGTTTACACATTTCTGTAAGATGGTTTTAATTGAGGTTGATTTAGCTTTATGTGTTTCGTCAATGATCACTGCATCGAACTGTTCAAAATACTCTTTATTTTTTTTAACAAGTGACTGATAAGTACCTATTACCACATTTCTGCCCTGTCTTATCTTTTGACCTGAATAAATTTGTTGTACTTTTATATCTACTGCATTCCTATAATTATAATCTATGAAGTCTTCACTAGCTTGCACAACAAGAGAAACATTAGGTACAATAAAAAGAATTCTTTCTGATTTCTTTTTCTCTAGTTGATATGCTACTGTTAAGAATGATATTAATGTTTTACCTGCAGAAGTTGCAAGCTCTGATAAACATTTTCTAAATTTAAGGATGTTATACGCTGCTTCTATTTGATAGTCGCGTGGTGTTATTTCTGATTTGTCAAAGAATTTCAAGGCCCACTCTGTAAACTCTTCCTGGTTTATTTCAGTGTCAAATAAGACAGTTATACCATTTAATTTAAGTTCATATCCGTATTCTTTACAGATGGTCATGACTTCTCTCCATAGACCAGATGGAATCCATTTATCATCCTTTATATATGATATGTAGCCGTCCCATAATCCCTTCTTAACTAGTGGATTAAATCTCCATGATTCAATTCTCTTGTTAAGTGAAATATTAAGCTGTTCTAGCTCCATTTCAGTTGCGTCGTCAATGCGCAGCAACTGTCTATTCTCTGTTAAACTAAGTTCCACATTTAATGGGACTTTTTATTTATAGTTACAGGTCTTTAAGTGCCAACCTGTTTCTAATGGCAAATCCCATATTATCTAGGGTTTTTACCGATTCTTTCATAAAATCTAATTGATTTTCTAAAAGGGATAATTTTGTATGTTCTTGTACTAGATCGTTTTCAATAAAACGTTCTTTTTGTTTCTCACCAAGCTTGTAGTCATACTCAAAATATTTGATATATGATTCTCTCCACCTGGAATTTATATTGTTTTTTTGCTCTCTTACCTTGGTATTCAAATATGCTATTTGTTCTACCATAGTTTGTCTCGAAGATAACACACCTGAAATAGTTGATTCCATAGCATTAATATCTCTAAGTGCTTGAGCAAGATCTTTTATATTCTTTGACCAGCTTGTTCTTTGAGAACTTAATCTTTCGTCTAGCGCTAGTATTTTTTCTTTATTGGTGCTCATTTAAAATAGTGATTTTTTGTTAGGATCTGGTTTGATGTGCTTGGAAGTTGTTTGTCTTTTCTTAAATTTAGGCTTACTAAACTCAATATCAGGTGTATTCGGCTCATCAGGAATTTCTACTGCCTCAAAGTCTATGAGTAGTCTATGCCCTTTAAATCGGTCTCTGTCGTTATAAAAATCTTCTAGGTTTTCTTCAACCATAAATGTTAATTCTTCTAAATGTACCATAGGTCTAATTGACTTGATGTAAAATAATTGTTTATATTCTTAAAAGCGCTAGACTTTATTTCAAAACATTTAATCATCAAATCATTAAGATCTTTGATATTATATGTATCTAAATTACTGTCCTTTAGAAATTTAGACCACATGAAGACTGGTCTACCCTTCTTTAATTTCTCTATCATCTTTTTCCTACCAGTATCATCGTTATCAAACATATATCTTACCGTTTCTATCTCGTCAAACTCTTCAGTAGATCTTCCGGCTGTTGCCAGCGCTAGCGAATTTGTCATAAACTTAGCATCTAATGGACCTTCAAACATTGTTACAGGTCTTGTAAACGTAACGGTCATGATGCCAAAAAGAGTAGAGATCTTTGCTAACGAATTGGATTCAGCTTCACTTACTTGTAGTGGCTGGCCCATTTCTTCATATAATTTAGGTAGATCATATGAAAGGTATCTTTGTCCATATCCTTTCATTCTTCTAGTTTGTGCACCTATAATTTTATTATCTCTACTTAAGTTTAAAATCCATAAACGATGTTCTTTTGCAGAATACAAGAATTCATCTGATCTCTTATGTAGTAATCTATCTTTGAGTTGAAACCATATCCATTCTCCAGGTTCAATAGACTTGGCTTTAAATTTTGATTTGAATAGATCAATGTCTATTGCATGTTTTTGTACATCTTCAAACAGAGTAGGTTTGAGCACATTTTCAGTTCTTACCTGTAACTTGTTTTGTTGAATGTAATCAATCACAGTAAACGAATCACCTTTTTGTGCTAACGTTATGTCATGATCTTTTAAAAACGTATGTAAATTTGTATGGTGACTACAATTGTAGCAATGAAATTGCAGTGTGTCCCAGAATATGTTACCACGTTTAGCAGTATCATCTTTATGCGAATCACCACAATAAGGGCATGCAAGGGTTATTCGCCCATGCATGCTCTTTAGTGATTGCTTATTAGGATTAGAATGTTGCTGAGTAGTTACTTGTATAAGTGCGTACTCGATTCTTTCCTTTAGCTCTGGTGTTAGCTCTATGTTATTATTAGATGTCGAGGTCATTCAAGAAAGAATCAAGATCGTCATCTGTACTAACTGCTGCAGCTGGTTTTGATTCTGTCTTTGCAGGTGCCTCTGCTTCAACTACAGTTGTTGCTGTTGCACTTGTAGTCGCTTTTCTTGGTGTAGATGTAGAACTACTTGTCATCGCAGAGATAGAATCTCCAGGGTTTAAGTACATTCTTAGTACATCATTTATAAAAGCTCTAGTATCTTCGTCCCATGCCTTATAGTCATAGTTTACAAGAGATGGTGCATTTTCAAGCTCAGCTTTAATTGCAGCCATTGTCTCTTTGTTTCTTTCTGCAGGAGCATCGCCCATTAAGATTGCAGAAGTACTAGCAGAAAACTTAGATTTGTCGTAGTTATTGTATTCACCTTGACGAGTAATGATCAATTCGAAGTTCTTACCTTCAAACAAGTCAAATACTTGTGTTGGTTCACCGAAATCTGGCTTAAGCTCAGCATCGATTTTTTCTTTAATCTTATAACCGAATTTGAATACTTTATAAGTACCTTCTAATTCTGGATTTTGTGGATCTTTTACGATCTTAATTAAAGAATAGTACTGCTGACGTCTCTTTAATTTCTCTGATGACTTGCGATCTACTGCTGAATCTGATTTTCTCAGTTTCCAGAATACATCTGCAATTGGACATTTTTCACCTATAGAAGATGGTGAATCTACCAATTTTCCGTCACCACTAGAATTAGTTAACCAGTGTACGTATTTTTGAATTAGAGAATTTCTTGGATTCTCTGGATTTGGAACGAAGCGTATTAGTGCTTTGTAAGTTCCGTCTTTGCCGTCATCGGCTGTTGGTTTGTAAACTTCGTTAGAAGAATTACTTGTTTGTACTTGGTGAGTTTCTACGTCTTCTACGCCCAAGTTAAAAATGTCAAATGAATCGCTCATACCTTTAAATTGTTTAGTTTGTTAAAATTGTTTAGTTTGAAATTACTTTAATGTCCTTTCGGTTCTTTATATTGTATAATAATTAATAGTTTCAATTAATAGTTAAGATTGCTCCAGAAGGTTCCTTCCATTTATTCTCCTCTAACTTAATCAGTCCTGATTTGTGAAGTAACTCTGACGCTTGCTTTTCAGTAAGCTGGTTCGCTATCACCATTTTTTGTAGGATGTTTAATAAACGAAGGTAATCTGTTGTAACTAACATGTAATTTATACTTTTGTTATTATACCTATTATATATCTTAGTTCCCGATTGTTTCATGGAGAGGCTTATTGAAAATAAATAATTAAATTATGAAACAGTTTCTCACAACTAGCATATAACAAATGTTATCTAAGTCTGGAGGAAAGATTAGGTCGAGGGGTTTGAAACGTATGTAACCAGAAAATAAGCGTCAACTAGGTCGTCTAACGGCTTCGGGATCTTTTTCCCAATTTCCAAGTTTTTAACCATAGAATGCAAGGGACTTCGAGCCAAGATTGGGTCATCGTTCACATTTTGCTGATAAGCCTCAAACAACTGAAGCTTATTCATATTACCTTTACCGGCAAACTTCTTAATAGTTGTAGGAGCCACAGTTAATATGTCTTTAACGTGAAGTTGAGTAATCATCTGTTCTTTAAGAATAGCCGCACCTGCAGCCATGTCAATTATATTGTTAGTTCCCATTTTAGAACCATAAGAAGTACCTTCAAAGGCAACTATATAATCTTGTTTAGTTTGTGTAATACTAATGATAATATTAATAATAGCGTCAGCAGTTGCCATGTATCTTCTTACCTTTGCTAACTCATTCTTTGAATAATCTCCAAATGTAGTCTTCCAATCTTCTTGATAAATTAATGTGACATCATCTAATAAGCCTATATCTTCCTGAAGCTTTTGTTCCTTTTTGGTACCTAAGCCTGGTTTAACGTAACTAATATAATGATGTGTGTTGGCTACTGTATCAAATATACAAATGCCTGGGGAATTTAAAGAAAAATCTACTGAAACGTAATTCATTTAGAATCTTTTACCAAGACTAGCACCTAATGCGGCACCAACAAGTCTTGAAGTTAATAAATCATATAATATACCCTTTTGAATACCTAGTACTCTAGCTAATAACTTACCAACTGATTTACCTAAAGCAAAACCACCAAGACCACCAATGATTGATCCTAAAAGACCTTCATTTGTCATCTCTTCATTAAGCTTGTCTAAATCATAAGTACCGTCTTCCTTTTGATATGTATTACAAAATTCATCGATAGCTGCATCTATTTTAGCTTCTAATTCAGGAGACCATTCAGAGTTTAGGTTCTCTTTAAGAATGTCCATATCCTTTTCAGTGATTTTCTCTTCAACTAAGTATTTATTAAATGTTTTCATATTGTATATATCTTTGATTATTAAACTTAGTCTTTATCAATAAATTGTTCAAATAACAATAAGTGTTTTAATGTCTTTTTAGATTCTTGAATTTTATTATCCTCATTAGAGTAAAATTTATATCCTTCTCCTTCAACGAATCCGTCTTTATTGAATTTAACATAGCTTCCACCCTTTATAGGTTTTTTAAAATAAGCTGAACATCTAGTGTTTAAATTCTGTAATTCCTTTTTAGCCTTGTTTTCAGACATGTTTTCACAGAAAATTCTAGCACTATGAAAGCCACTACCTACACGTATACCTGCTTTAATGTCATAATTGCTTATACCTGTAAATTCATAACCTTTACCTTCAGAAGATGCAAAAGCATTTGCTTCTTCTTCAGTTTCAAACACAGCTGCTATCCAGTCCTCTGCTTTATCGAAACGATCTCCTTTTTCTGGGTTAGATCCCCAAAATGTGTATGTTTTTTGTTCTGCCATGATTATATTGTTTATATTTATTATGCTCCAGAGAAATCCTTAAAAGGAAGTTCTGTTTTATGTTTCTTTACAAATTCTTTATATGCCTTTTTCTTTTCGGCACTTTTTAAAACCTTATACATTTCTCTTAATCTATCAGCATGCGCTGTTCCTCTCTTCCATGCTCCATGATCATCTGCATACGCATGATACTTATCAAAAGATTTCATAGATGCCAAATACTGATCTAAAGGAGTTACAAATTTCTTTAAGAATAATTGTTGAATATCGTATTCTGAAGTTTTCTTCTTGTTTAAATAGAATTCGTATTGACCTCTCCAATTAGTATGCTTGTATGCATGTAAAATATCTTTACCCTCAGCATGTTTAATTGTTATTTGCCACTTTATGCCCTTATCATTTGATTGATCCTCATATTCAACGTCGTCTAAGTTGTCTGATATACCAGCATATGTGAATAGTTTGATAACAGCAGTTCTAAGATCTTCTTCTATTTCTGCAGGAGTTCCCCACTTGCCTTTTTTAAAATCGTCGTAAGAGTAATAACCTTCTAGTGTTAGTATATGTTTCATATTGTATATATTACTCTAATTCTATTCTTAGTTTAAGCTGATTATAATAGAAATTAATTTCAAATGTACTAAATTCAGAAATATTATCTGAAAAGTTTAAATTAAGTTCATTAATAGAATTCATTATAGGTTTAGCAAATTGCATATATGCAACTGATGCACCTTCAGAATCTAATATTCTTAACGTTAATGGTTCAGTATATGGTTCAGTAGTAGATCTTGCATAATAATATAATAAAGTGTCCATCATTATCCAATAGTTTATAAAACCATCTAATAATTGCATAGTAACAGTAAACTGTCTTTCTATTGTATTTTGAATTGGAACTGCTCCACGTTGGTATCTTATAGAACCATCATTATCAGCTTGTGATATTGGATCAAAAGAAACACCTGGAATATTTACGCCTTGAACAGAATAGTTAACAAAATCTATAGGCTCTGCTAATACAGATCCTGGTACCTTAGTAAGATACTGCTTATATTTTGCAGCAACTTCTTCTGGTATAAAATTCCTAGGGAATTTAAAGTCAAATGTGTTATTCCTACTATTTAAAATCATATTAAGCCTTTATAAATTTTCCAGAAGTTACATAAGTTTGTTCAGTACCATTATCTAAACTAATGTAGAATGTATTATTACTCATGTTTCTAATTGCTTTAGCATTAGCTTCGTTTATTCTAAATAAAACTTCTCCTTCGCCCATGTCAATATCTTTATTAGATACATGATTAAATACTAATTTACTAGTTCCATCTCCAAAGGATAGTACTAATCTCTCTGCATTTTCAAACGAAATAAGCTGAATGTCATCTCCAATCTTTTTTGATATAACAAACTTAAAATAACATGCGAATGGCGGAATGCTAATTCTAGTGTCGCCTTCTACCATAAATTCAGAAGTTTCAATTTCTTCAACATCTTTTAGCATTATGTTTTCAATTTGACCCTCTAATTTAACTTTAGATGATGATGCTATTATATTGTGTCTTTCTATAAATGCAGGTACAACCTTAACAGATCTAGGCACACTGTCCATAAGCAAACTTTTAATTACTTTATTACCAGAAAGATTTGGTAGTATGTTATAAACTTCAGTCATTATATTTGGACTATTAATCTTTAATGCCGAAAGTTTTTTACCATATCTACCAGCTTGATTTAAAATCAAACTAGCTCTTTTTACTATTTGTGTGTTATCTGTTTGGTTATAAATTCTCATAGTTACTTCTATAGAAAAGTTAACCGCAACGCTTGCATTCTTTATTATTGGTCTAAACAATATAGGATCATTAAAATCTTCGTATTGTGTAAATGTTATTTCATTAGTCTTTACATATGTTGATCCTATCTGTTCAAATACATCAACATCGAATATTGCTATAATATCATCAGAACTTGTTTGGATTCTATTAAGAATGTATGCTTCAAATGCACCTATAGAATTATCCTTTTCACCATATATTTTAAAATAATCTCCGTCGTCTGCGTCTTCTATTACAACTGTAAAATCTTGATATTCGTCTTCTCTAGAAACTGTAAACTTATTTTCTTCACCTACATAGAAATAATCAAAGCCATTTCCTACTTCTAATTTATCTATTAGCTTAAAGCTTACACCGTAGTTTGAAGTTATATCTAAATCACTTGAACCTATAGTACCATCTCCGTAAAATCTATCTCTAAATTCTGAGTTTTGTCCAATGATAGAAGGAATTTTAATTTCAATAAATTTACTCCATAATGTTTCACCTAAAATAAAAGGTCTTGGATTTGCATACTCATAATTACTAGTATTAAGATATACTAATTGTGTCAAGTAATTTTTTATTCCTGTTGTTCTCTCGGTTGTAACTTCAAATAAGAAACCTTCATAATTTCTAGCAGAAAAACTATAACCACTTTTTAAGTGAAGTCTTACAGAATCATATTGAATGTAATTAATATTTTGTGTAGCTTCTACTTGATAGTTAATAAGATCAGCTTCGTTACCACCAGTCCACGATGAAGCATTATTGATATAATTAAACATCTCATAATATCCAGTCGAGTCATATCCTAATAATGCATATCTTGATTCGTCATTAGGAACTTTAATACCGTGGTATCTTCCTATTGGCTGATTAATGTCATTACCCGTAACTTCGTCTGGTGTAGAAAATAAAGGATTTGCTCTAGTGTCTACTATTATTTTACCACCTATAAGATCTGGGTAATTATATTCAATTATTCCATTTTGATTAGGAATGTATTGTCCTATCATTGTAGTACCAGAATAAGAATATATGCCCAATGATCCACTAATAGTAAAATCTCCAGGGCTATCTAATGCAGATAAGTCAAATTTATATGTTTTACCGTTTTGTAAAAGTAAAGTTCTTGCTGCAAAGTTTTCAACAGACAAGTAGCCACTGTTTGTCGTAACATCAAAGTTTACAACATCACTACCTAATTCATTTATTAAATGTCTAGGTGCTGTGGTTACGTTTTTAACAGTATCTAAGAATTTTACTTCACTACCGTTATCATCCACTTCAATTTTAGTTGCATCTGGATTACTCTGATCGTGATATATGAATTCTAATAAAACGTCTTCGTCTATCCTGAAATATCTTGATGATTTTGCCATATTGTTTTAGAATCTCAAAAATTTAGGTGACCAATACACTCCTAAACCAATAGAAGGACCGGTGCTAATTACTTGATTATTATTTAAGTTTATACCATAACCAACTCCAATTCCAATAGACCATCCTGATTTCTTCTCATTCTTTCTATTTAGTCGTGTGTTGATTAAATTTATGTTTTCAATGTCTTTAATTTCTATACCTGGATAACTAGTACTTAATTTTAATTTATCAGCTCCATCTACATTTTCAATTGCAGCAAATAAACTTAATGTTTGTTTTAATTCAAATTTACTATCTAAAACCCTAAATTGACCGAAATCATATTTTAATGTAGAAGTTCCAAATAGAGATCTGCTGTTACCACTACCATAATCTTTAAATGATTCATACTTAACTTCAGCAGTAGTTGAATCTATTTGAGTTACGCTTGCGTTTGCTAGTAAACTATCTTTAATTTCTAATTCAGCAGATATTAAGGAATTAACATCTGATAAATCATCATTTAAGTCTAGCGCTTTTTTATACTTATTAGTCATCTTGAGAAGCTTATTATCTTTAATTGATAAATCAACTTTATAAGATCTTATCTGTGCCAATTGATCACCGTTATCATTTTTTAAAACCGTAACAGAATCTTGGGCAGCTAACAAATTATTTAAAGAAATACTAGCATCTTCTTGTGCATATTTAACATCTTGTTTCAAAGATGATACTTGGTCGCATTGTCTCAAAAACAACAAAACGAAAAGAGCACCCAGTACAAATGTAAGGGTGTTCTTATTACCAAATATTTTCTTTATAAATTCCATATCTACTTATTTTTTATGCATCTTTATCATTACCTAACGACCCAAAGAGCATTTGTACGTACCATACTTCAGTTGTTCCGTATGGTCCACTAACTGTACAGTCAACATTCTGATTACTACTTCCTGATTGCTGTTTAGTAAATCTATAAACTCCTGTAAATACAAGTGGATCGTTTGTTCCTGTTGGTCCTGATTCATTTGCTCCATTAATCCATCCTCCTGACGAAGACATGGCACTTGGCGCAACAGGTGAAGTCATTCCATCATTAGTAATAGTATATGCTACATCGTTATACATCGCGTTAGATGCCATTATATCTCTATTTGCAGGAGTAGTTCCACTGGCGAATGTAAACGTCGGATTAACCGAGTTAGAACTAGATGGTGATGGGGTTGGAGTCGGTCCAGGTGTACTTGAACTCGGTGTTGGAGTCGGAGGTATTGTACTCGGCGAAGGCGTTGGTGTTACACCACCTGATGCACCCGCTGCTTGAGAAACTGTAATAGAATTAGTAGTTGAACCATCTGTGTGATTTACTGTTAATGTTGCCGATCTACTTTGACTGGTCGTATTATCTAGTACTTCAATATTCCATGTATCAGAACTACCTACTTGTGTAATAACAATCCATCCAGTAGCTGGATTACTCCATGTGTACCCATCATCTGCTGGAACTACTGTTACTGTTCTTGTGTATGTATGTGCCATTTTTTACTTTGTTTATTTCTAATTTATATATTTTAATTTTATTATCTATGTTTTTATCCCATTGCGAATCCGTCTCCTCCAGGGCCTTCGCTAGGATCACCTGATGTTGAAGGATTTGTTATGTAGAAGAAATCTTCTGTTCCTTGTACGTCGTAAGCTCCTCCGCCAAACAAAGGAACTGTAAGATTACTACTTTCGACACCAACTGAAATACCAATCACATCCCATGTATAAGTACCTGTCCAAACTTGCGCTTTTAGAGATCCACCCGGTGGCGGAAGCATAGAAGTAGGTGTTCCAGAAACTATACCGTCAGCTATTGCACCAGGTCCTGCTGGACTTGTGTTGCTTGGCACGTTTGTTAAAGTATAACTTACTGTTATTGGGAAGTTAGCGCCATCAACACCTCCTGCAAATCTGGATGCATTGTCTATGTAATCATCAAATATAATTCCCATAGTACTAGATACAATTACTTCTGTAACCGCTTCTACCGTTAATGCCCATGATAATGAAGATAAACTTCCTGATGTATTAAATGTAATTATGTATTCGCCTGAGGCTGCATCTGTTGTTATGTTCTGTATGTCAGCTGTTCCACCTTGTGTAATTGAGAATGCTCCACCTGCAGCATCACCGTCGAATTGTAAATTATTTCCAGCTGTTGCGTTAATTTTAACTTGAACTGAAACGCCGTCTTCTGCATCAAATACTAATGTTCCGCCGTTTCCACCCTGTGTCCAAGAAGTTTGACTTACACTTGAATGTGAGTTAGTTCCTATTTCTGCGAAATTAAAAGTCCAATCAGCTGTGGTTCCTCCAGCATCAAGATCTAATGTATATGAGTTAATCGTTGAGCTTCCTACTGGTGTACCATCTGCGTTTGCATCAATGTTTCCACCACCTATAGAAATACTATTATTATTAACTGGTGTACCGTCTGCATTTGCATTAATGTTTCCACCTCCAATTATTATAGAGTTAGGGACAGCAGCACCGCATGTAGTACATAATTCTTTCCATTCATTGTCTGAAAAATAACCTTCAAATGTATCAGTATTTGAATTGTATCTAAGCATACCAGCAGTTGCTGTGAGAGGATCTGCAGTGTTATTTAATTGAACAAACCCCTTAAACTCAGCATTAGAATCAACATTTAATATGCCTTCACCTAGTGTTTCTAATTTAATATCAGAGTCTGCTCCTGATTGAATAGTAACACCTGATCCACCTGTTATGGTAGTATGGTTGTTAGAATCTAAATCAATAGAATCAACATTTATTGCAAATTGAATGTTTGAAGCTTGGAACGCGTTTTGAATAGCAAATCTAGTTATTGAAGTATTTGCATCATATGCTCCTGTAAATACTATTTTCTCACCGCTATTGTCATCTACTAATGTAATGTAGTTATCAAAAGCAATTGAATCCTTTTTGATAGTTAATTTTGCATTAATATCAGTATTTATACCATCTATTGGCGTTGTTTCATCAAATACTTCATCTCCTATAAATACAACTGGAGTATAAGCTAAACCTAATCTCTTTGGTTTTAAAATTTTATAAGCTGCAGAATTAGCCCCTATTGGATCTACAGAGGACCAAGGTGTGTTAGTAGTTCCGGTTTCACCCTTTAAACCCTGTTCACCTTTTAAACCCTGGTCACCTTGAGCTCCAGTTAAACCTGGATTTCCTTGACCACCTTTTTGACCCTTTAGGCCTCTTGGCCCACCGCCATTTGCTAGTATCTGATCAAAGTTGTAGTTAATTTTCTCAAACTTAATAGAATCAGAATCGCTCGGATGTAATATTTCTCTAATGTTGATTGCCATTTTATGACTTTATTTTTATCATAGGTTTTATATCATAAGAGTAGCCTAATCTTTTATTATATATCAACCTAAAATTCATTGGCTTTTGGACGTGACTTCTATATGCAAAATTATTCTTATCAAGCGTGAAACCATCACTGTCTAATTGATCAATAGTTACTGCATTTATAATCTTAGAACCTTTACCCTTAAATCGTTTAGTGTATAATTGAACAGAATCTAGTATATAAGTTTCTATTAAATTATTTTCAGCGTATAGTAGTGCATCATCGGTCAATGTTTCTTTGTTTCCAGCTGAATTAGCAGGAGAAACATATCTTGAAATACTTTCTAATACACCATCTTTTGCAAGTCTAGTAATTAATGTATCTGTTATGTAAAAATCAGCTATAACGTAATTTGTATTTTCATATACAACAACATTACTAGTATTTGCATTATTTCTTAAAATATCATCTAGTTCTTCCTCTGAAGTAACATATGATGTGTTGAAATCAAGAAGATTATATGAATATTTAGGCTTCATCACTGTTGATGCTAAATATGATCTTTCTTCGTGAGTGTCTAACGTGCCTGGAATACTAGTAGAAGTTCCACCTGCTAACGATCTTGTATAATAATCAGAATCCCATGAGGATCTAAATACATTAATATCTTTTTTATCGATAGCGATTTCTCCAATAAGAGGATATAAAGGCAGTTTATCACTAGTACTAGAAAGTTTAGTTACACCGCTAGGATTTATTTCATTTACTTTATGATAGAAATGATTTTTAATTATTCCCCATTCAGAATCATGTGTACCATCGTCACTGATAAACCCTAAGTTAAACATAACACCACATTTGTTATATCTTCTGTAATATGCATCTGCTCTATTAAACTCATCTAAATTAGTCAATGAGTGTTTATATAAAGCCTCTTCAAATCTAAGCTCGTTAGTGTTATTTGTCAAATGTAATCTGTTAACTTTAAAGTGAGAATATGCATCAGTAAATGTAACAATAGGTTTCATATCTACTGTGTAGCTTCCATTGTGTCTTATTAAGAAAGGATAATATTCAGAGTTAGACATTAAATTATAACCAATATTACCTTTAAATAATTTAAAACTTTTGGGTTTGTCTGTATCTTCTTCAATGTTAAGATTAGATCTTTGAATCACTTCCGTACCGTCGCTAAAGTTAATAACAAATCTATTATTTAATATAGTTCCATCAACATCAACTGTCGTATATGTAATCTCATCGTTGTTTAAGTTGACCAAGTCTGCAACTGATTTTGCTGTTAGTTTTTCTAAAATAATTTTATGTGCATTTGCTCCACCGCCGATATACGTATACTCAGCTCCACCTTGTATAGAGTTGGGTAAGAATTCAATATCTAATATGTCATTAGCATCATTGATATTAATTGGTTTCCCTGCTATTTTTAACGAATTGTCTGAATCTACCGCTGTTACAGAAACTTTATAAATTGAATTAGTATCGTCGTTAGGAAATAAATCTATAATAATATCACCGTATAGTCCATCATCGCCTAGTGTTATTTGAGAATCAAATTGAGGTAATGTGCCACTAATGTGAGAAACACCAGGAATAGTATAAGGTCCTTCATCTGCCCAGTTTATAGATGAATCATTAAATTGTAATGCACCATTAAACTTAGTATCAGCATATGCGAAATCATTTTGATTAGAATCAAACACTATTTTATGGTTTAATTCATAAAGCAGTTTTCTATTCATATTGTTATCAATCCAATAATCACCTAAGTTTAAAGTAATATACATAATAACAAACTTAAATTGTTTGTTTTGAATCACTTCATATGATACGCTATTGGTTTCAGTGTCTTCGTTAACTTTAAGAAGTATACTAAATTTATAACCATTGAATTCACTGCTCTTTACAAATTCACTAGCGGTTGTGTTTACAAATTCTTTTCTATTTTTAAAATCAACTTTAATACCTTTAAATACTGTACTAGCATGTGATATTCTATTACCACCATCTACTAGTGAATATTTCTTTAAAAGGTTGGTCTTAATGTATGATGTGATAGAATCTTCTAGTGAATTTATTTCTGGATCACCTTCAAAAATATCATCATAAATATCTACTAAATCTTCTGATGTGAGTTTCTTTTCAAATCCATCACTAATCATAAACTTGTCAAAATAATTATTGACGGTACTTTTAAATAAATTAGCACTTAAATCAAATCCCTCTATAAAGTTAACGTAACTAAAAGTATCGTTAAGTTCATTGTACTTCAAATACTTAGGTGGTTTTTCCATATAGAACCACTCATGTGTCATTGCTTCTCTGTCTCTTTCAGAAACTGATAAGTCTGGGGAGAAATTAGTTCTACCAAATGCTTCGTTGACATTTAAGTAATATGGTTGCTCTCTGACTGTAACTGTATCTTTAAGTACCCATTTGTTAATGTTAGGTACTATTCTAGAATTAGTAGCATATTCTTTTAAATTGTTTTCTTTAAGTCTGTCATATTCTGACGTGATTTGTTCTAAATCTTCATCATCTACAGTTTCTTCAGTTAATATTTTAGATAAATTAGAGAAATAATCTATTGGATCTAATTCAAAATCCTCACTAAAAATATCTCTAGCGCTTAATATAGTAGTTTCAAGTCCAGTCGTTTCATCGATATTATTTATAGCGTTTGTATATGGTTCGTAATCTATTTCAGATTGAGTCTCGTATACTAGTTCTTTTATGTCTGAATTAGACGTGTCATAAAAATCAGTATTTAAGTCATACATGTCATACGCTGAAAATAAACCCAATCTAACTTCATTTTCATAATATATTTTACTATCACCATCGGTTAAATCGTTCTTATCTTCTAAAACTACTTTAGAATAATCACTGTTAATCCTAGTAATATCTTCTACCACGTCTATTACTTTATTGTAGACATTAGCATATCTAGTTTGTATATAGTCGTTTGCATTTATTTCACTTAGCGTTTCATTGTTTACAAATACTGATTTACCGGGTGCATTACCACCTGAAAGGAAATATGCATCATATTTTTCTAATATGGCTTGTTCTGGCAATAATGCTATACTCTCTCTAAGTTGTAATCTATTGTATAGATCTGCATTTTCGATAGTTAAAAATTCATTAACATTACCTTTACCTAATAATAAGCAAGATTGCATTAACTCGTATCCAGATATTTTACTAACTATATAAACTATTGATCCAACATTATGTGCAGTAAACCTAGATTCATTACTATCAATACATGCTGCTAGTGCTACCGCAACATCTGTTGTTGTACCCTGATTAGAATATCTATATCCTTCAAATCTACCAGCAACAATTTGAGATTCTGCCCTGTATATGTGATTTTGTAAATTTAGATTGGTTTGAATTTGATCATTTCTAATAATACAATCACCTTGTGAAAGTATTCTTAAATTTAGATCTCCTAAATTAGCGTGTCTTTCAGTAAAAAAGAAACTTTTAGTATTAATAAAACTGCTACCATCAAGTGTAATATCAAAAAGATCTCTGAATAATAAAGAATCTTCCATGTTTAGATAATATATGCTTGTACCATCTGCCTTGGTACCATATGTTACTTTATTATAAATAGTTTTAATAGTTTCAGAAAATCCATCAATGCCATTCAGTGGGTCATCTGCTACTGTTTCTATTGAAAATGTTTTAGGTGTGCTTGGATTTGCAGGATCATCAATAGCAAATACAATCACTTGTCCTGGAACGTATTTAATAAATGTGAATTTATTAGCTTCCTCTCTGATATTCGTGATTCCTAGTGCGTCATTAGTATGTGGCGTATTAGTTACGTTTAACTTTATGAAGTCATATCCATGATCATTGTTTTCTTCCAGGTCAATTGATCTACCTGTTTCTTTTATACCTAATTGATCTGATATATAATTTCCTCCATCTTCTATGGCAACTTTCCATTCCTTGTCGTTATATACTGTATTACCTGAGACATTAAAGAATTTATTTCCTGCGCTAGCGTATGCTAACATTGGCATTGTAGTAATTTGTTTATATGATGGTATTGCTGTCTCGGGCTTAGTGACATCCACTAAAGAATTTAGTTCTTTAAAGTGGTGTATCTTACCATCAATCGAAAATATTCTACCATAACCAGAATCTATTTCATCTACAAATAATCCAAAGTATCTGTTTACACTATATTCTGATGCTAAATCATCGTTAAATAAAAATTCTAAATTAATTAAGTTTGCTGAAGCTATCTCATTTCTTCTAAATGCATCAGTTATATAATCATTTGCTTCAATTAACGGTTTATCAGTTAAGATATAATCTTTATATAGATATTCTCCTTTAGATGTAAAACCTCCCTTAATAAGATCGATTCCATTAAAGCTAGATTTCTCCTTCTTTTCAAAGTTTACAGTGATTGGCGCTGAAGGAAAAGTTTCGTCTTGTACGTGATTTCTTAAATATGTACCTATGTTAGAATTTCTAGTCAAATCAAATGATTTAATAATTTCTGAATTTCTAAGAAGGCTTTTAATTCTACTTAAATTATCTACAGCGTTATCTTGTAATTCCAAAGACCCTACTGGATCATTAACTCTATAGATAACAAAGTTTCTAGGTATATGCGTGTCTAACCATATCGGTGCAAACATTCTAAAATCTTCTGTGTGCGATTTAGAAAAATTATAGTTTGTACCATATTGATATGATTCTTCTATTTGTTTTTCATAACTGTCCAAAACAGTAATATCAGAATAATCTCTTTTTGTTTGGAACATTAGCTCGTTTGGAGTTGAGTTCACGTTATAGAAATTAGCAACGTCGTACGCATACTTGCCATCTTTGTTAATTGAAAATTTCTTATACTCTATCGCTGCTAATTCTTTACTAGCATTTATGCTTTCTAAATATAAATTATCATCTTCACTAACAACTAACTTAACATTAGTAGTAAGTTTAGGATTTGTTCTTAACAGCGGTCTAGAAACATTGTCTAATTTATAGTTAGACTCTAAATCAAAGTTAGGTCCTAGCGCTTCAATAATAGAATCATCCATTATTGGCATGTTATATATAGAATCTGGATTTTTAGAAGGGTCTCCACAATCGTCACATGTCTCTCCAGAATAAACACTTATTTCTTGTTCACTTCCAAAACCTAAATCAACTGCATTAATACCAGCTACTTTAATATTTGGCGATGCATATGTAACGTTAATAGAGTTTACGGCGTCTGCTATAGTTTCAGACCAAACAGTATGTACAAATGTCAGACATCCATATCCCTCTGGTTGAACTGTCTGTTGGTTTGTCATGTCACCGAAACTGTCGATTAAACCTTTGAGTGCGCTTTCGCCTACTGCAACAGAATTACCTTCAGAGTTCATTGTAACATCAAAACCAGCATCAACTACATATAAATTCCAATATTGAGAAAGTGTTCCTAACGTGTTATCTTGGTCCGTGTTTGAATTACACTCATAAAATACATAATATACATTAGTATCATTTATACCACCGTCTCCAGTAGTTAAGCCTAAGTTTTCACCATTAAGGCTTGGTCTATTGTATTGCACACAATCACCCAATTGCGTGATCTCTGAATTCTTTACAAATTGGTTGCTGCCATTAAATCCATACCAGTTATATTCAAACCCGTCACCTTCGTTGTCCCATACTAAATAACCAGCATCAATGCCAAAATCCAAATATACACCAGCTGGTGCCAAACCATCTGTTATGTTTCCATCTGCAGCAAGTTGACTTGTGAATATTGGAATATTTTGTTGGGCTATTTCAATTAAATCTAATTTAACTGGAACAATTCCATTAATTTCCGGGAGTCTATAATAAATATCTTGTGTACTAGAGCCTGTGCCACATATATCATCAACACTTGTCGCATATGTTAAAGTACCTAAATTAAATGTAACATATGTTATAGGCTCAGGACATGACCAAAATAAAGATCCACCCGTTGTGGTCCATGTGCCATTAATTCCTCTTTTGTAGTAAGTAACTGCTTCACCATCTGCCTGATATAAACCTGCTGGAATTAATCCCTCTAATGTTTCATTAAGGCCATTTTGATATTGATTTGCTCTATAGCTACTAACAAACAGTTTAGTGTTATTTGCAACCAGTGTTGCTAAAGTTATTGAAGGATCTCCAGCTGTTGAGATTCCGTAATACACGTCTACCGTTTCCCCTCCATCCGGATTACAAAGACTAGTCTCTGATCCAGAATATCTAACTCTAGTTTTTTGAAATAAATCTGATTGTGCCTCACATGTTCCTATAGTTAATATTTCACCAGAACTATTTAGCGTTATTATTTTTTCTTGATCGTCTTGTACTATTTTACAATGAGTTGCAATGTTATCAGAAGCTCTAACTCCTGCACCGTTAACATCATTATATATTTTATCACCTATTGAAAGTCCACTTATTTGTGTTGCGTTCTGTGTTGAGAACCAAGCTGAATTAGTTGCTGGCTCTAAACATGCATCGTCGTCATTGTTATAAAATGCTGTTGCATTAATTTCAAAGAATGCAGGAAACGAAATGTTTACATTAATAACAGTTGTAGAAATACCTCCTACAGAATCTTCTGCACGTAATGTTATGGTGTCTGGTCCAGTTTCACCTAAATTTGGTGTATATGAAACAGTAGAATTACCAGTATCTATTGAAGCTACACCCTTTGATGGTTGTACATTAATAGAATATGTAATAGTTTGACCTTCTGCATCGATTGCATTGTACGAAATACTTACAGCTGTCGTCTCATTTAGAGATGTTGCTATCGTATAAGGCGTGTTCTGAAATACTGGAGCAGTGTTAGCTTCAGCTGTTATGTTAATAGTAACAGTTCCAGTTGATATGTTACCTGTAGTATCTTCTGCAGTATAATCAAATGTTTGTGTTTTGTCGCCATCTGCAAATACTAATTGAGGTGCAGTATATAATGTTACACCGCCTGTAAGTGTGCTAAGAGATGATCCTGATATTACAGGGGTTAAAGCGCCGAGTGTAATTATAAGGTCACCATCAGCGTCTATATCATCTTCTACTAACGTAAAAATATTAATGCTTTGAGTATCTTCAGAATTAAGGTTAATTGTATCGTCATCTGATACTGGAGCACTATCGCCAGCAATAACGCCTGTACACGTTATTGTTCCATCTGCTGAATTTTGATACCCACCTGGTATTGTAATGGTAAATGTGTAAGTACTTGAACCTGATTGTATTGTAGCAGGTGTTACTGCTCCTGATGTACCAACTGTAGCATAATTAGTGCTTGTGTCAATGGTTGTACCCACTGCCAATCCATCTAAACTAGATAAATCTAACTGAGCTACCGTACAATCAAATATAGGATCGGGCGATGGAGATGGCGTCGGCGTTGGTGCTGGTACGCTTGAACTTGGTGTTGGTGTTGGAGATACATTAACAATGTCTAAGGTTGCAGAATCATTTGAACCCATGCCGGTTCCGTCAGTTGATGATAAATCAAATTTCAGAGTTTCTAAAACTTCAGTTTCAGCATCAGTGTTTATTGTAAACGTAAGAACTGCTTGATATAGAAATGCATCTGCTGTGGGTGCAGAAAGAGCTGTTGATCCGTTTGCTCCTAAATCAAGATCACTGTATTCTGCTGCATCTGTGTCAGTATCATCAATTTCATAATCAATATCTACACCATCAAAATCACCTATTCCTGTAATGTAAAGTGAAACAGTGTCACCTTCGTTTGCTTGTGTTATTGGAGTTCCAGGTGCTGTACTTAATTCCCATCTATTATCTAAAAAGAAATTACTACATGTACTAGTTGTTGTGCTGGTTATTCCGGTATTACTGTCAATTTTAATTTGACCAAAAAAACCTGTGTCCTTTATTGCCCAAAAGTTATTTCCAGTTGTATTGTTTAGGTATGTTGCGTCGACTACAGTACTTGTACTTAGCGCATTCGTTTGGTATAATTGTACACCAGTATCTGCCGAAAGGTCGATAGTACCAGATACATCATCATACCATACTTCGATCTCTGTTGTATTTGCGCGATCAAAACTACATGCTGAGGTATTATTAGCAGATGCTTGAAATAATTTAATTGAAATTGATGCCATTTACAGTGTTAATTGTTTTATTAATAGAGTTCTCATTACCTTCTCTATTATATATCTAACACAATAACGGTAGCTTTCTCATATTACCTTACAGAATACCCTTTAAAGTCATATATTCTTCTATCAACTGCTGGTGAAGAAAAGCTTGGTACGTTTCTAACTAACTGTGCAGCTCTTATTGAGTTTAAGTTTTTACCTTTCGCACTGTACTTAGCAAATACTTCTAAATCAAATGTAAATTGTTGATCAAATTTATCAAAAATATCAAAACCGATCTTTTTTGTATATGTTAAGTTAGGGAAAGTTAATTTAGCTTGTCCACCAATTCTTCCTCTATCAGAATCTTCATCATTACCAAAATAATCTGTCATTCTATATTGGAATACGATGTCAACTGTAAGTGCATTAGAGTTGTCTAAGCCTGATTTGTCTCTACCTTTAATAGATTTTCTAGATTGTTTAGTTTCTCCATCAACTGATAATGTATCTAAATTAATAGGAGACATAAATAAGAAAGATCCACATGATCTTCCACCTAATAAAAATTGATCATTAGAATCGAATGACATTTTAAGCGTTCTGTCTCCAGCCGCTATAATCTGACTGTCCTTAGTATCTTGGAATCCTAATTGTTGTTTAGCTTTAATATTATTAATATTAATAAAGTTTGCACCAAATGCACCAACTGATCTAAATGATTTACCAGATACAAACGTAGATGTAATTGGCATTGTGTGGGTTGCACCGTTTACAAGTGCTTGTAATGAAGCTTTTTGATTTGCTTCTGAATAAGCAAGCATAACTTGATTAGCTTCATCATTTAACCAGCCTGCATATAGATTTTCTAAATCTGGATGATCCTTATGCATATAAAGACCTGTGTTGTATGCTGCTGCACCTATTGTTCCAACAGAACATACATCTACCATATTTGCACCAAAGTCCATATTTAGGTTTGACACTCCTTGTGCTACACCGAATGTACCTGTCCAAATAAAGTCGTTTGATGTACCGTCACCTGTTGGTGTTTCTAGAATTATATTACTAGCACCACTTTCAAATGTAGCATAACTTAGTGTATATTCGTAATTAGTTAAACTTGCAGGAGCTCCATCTATTAATGATTCAGTCACATAAAGAGGATTATGATTTGCGACATCCATATATCTGTTGTATATGAATTGTCCTCTTCTTTGTGCAGATTGATACGGAGCAGACAATAATAAATCATCTACATTAGCAATCGCAGATGGAGAAACATTTTGATATTGTATTGGAGCTAAATCATATTTACCTTGAGATGTATAATACGTATCAGATGCAATTTTAGTATCAATGCTTGCTGTTTCTTGATCATTTAACTGAACACCAAATCCGTTAGTGTGTTCTGTAGAACCTGAACCTGATGATTTGTAAACTGGCTTACTTCTATCTCCAGTTAATCTTGCAACTAATTCTAATTGTGTTGCTTTAGTATTTTCTAATAATAATTTGAATGTCTTAGTAACAATGTGTCCTTTCTTAACTGTAAGTTCTGCAACTTCGTCAACATAATAACCAGCAAATATTTGGTTAACCGTATTGTTTTGTATAACAGATACTGTACCGTCTTCTGATCTTAATGTAACTACTAATTCACCAACTTCAGCCTCGATGCCTTCTTTAAGTGCAGCTATTTGAGATTCTAAAGCAATTAGCTTGTCGAATACTGAGATAGGTTTTTGTTCTGCTGATAAGAAACCAGATGCTATTGATGCTGCGTTGTGAGCATAAAACTTTTCGTTAGCGACAAAACTTTCGTCAACGTGTGTGAATACACCTTTAGAAGTTAATTCTTCAGATATTTTAACTGCAGCTACTTCCGCTAAGTTTTTCTGGACTAGTCCATCTAAATCAGTTGTGTCAATCTCAGCCTCTGGAAAATCAATAGTAATTGGTGCTGACCACTCAGAATATATTGGGTTTGCAGGATAACCTGCTTCAGAAATAGATCTTACTCTAATTTCAACTAATTCGTTTTGATTAATTGCAATATCTAATTGATTGAAATTAATTTCCTGTGCATCTTCTACTAAAGATTCTTTCCACTCAAACTTTCCTATTCTAGGTGTTATTGAAAGATTTCTGTCAGCTTGTGATAAGCTAAGGCTAGCAGCTGGGTTTGCAACTACTCTTCCTCTTGGTCTAACTTTAGTTTTAATTTCATTCCAGTTTGAGAATACCGCAGTCTTCTCTCTAGTACCGTCAGTGAATGGTAACTGAGAAACTTCTCCTGATTTACCATTTGTCGATAAGTATCTATATTGTACTGAGAATTGTACTACACTCTGGGGAACTGTATCTGCAACCTTTTTAGGTCTAGGCACAGCCCAAAAACCTCTAACTCTAAATTTAGGTGTGATATTCGTAGCATTAGTACTAGAAGATAATGATTGAATTTGATTTACTAAACTATTATAAAGTTTAGTTTCACTTGCTCTTTCTTCTATTAATGCATTAAGCTCACTCTTGTCTTTGTCTCTTTGAACTTCAGATTCATATTTCTTAGTTGAAATTTCACTTCTTTTCTTAGAAATAGTATCATCTAATTTCTTAATTGTTTCTTCAACCGAAGTTTTATCTGCCGAGAACTTCTTAATCTTATCAGATGCGTCATTCTTAGTCAGGTGTCTGTTAATTTGTACAACCTTAAAGTTACTGTTGTCCAAGATTGGAGCATCAGGAGTCACACCTATGGTTGCAGGTGGGATAGCGTCATCTTTAAGTGCTTTGATATATTGACCGAAGTCTGCAACGTTTTCCTTATAAAAATCATCTAATCTAATGAATGTTCCGTCTTCTTGTAAAAGAGTTAATTCATTTGTATATAGTCCAACACCAGGTGACCATTTTTCTGCCAACATGTTTGAATCAGGATCAATAGCTTTAATAAATACTAAAACTCTTTCATTGAATCCACAGTTAACCTGTACAGATAATCCGCCTTTAACATATTTGTAAATAGATAGTGCATCAACACCTATTCTAAGTGCTCCGTAACCTTCTATTATTTCTAATTCTAATGATCTCTCAGATCCATCTATTTTTAAAATCTTATATCTAGTGTTCTTCCCGCTATTGTTAAGCATTAGCTCATCGCCTGCTTTAAGAAGTTCAGTATCATCTAAATCTTTAGCATTGTCAGAGTATGTTAATTTATCAACAGTTACTAACTTGACTGATTTCTTTTTAGTAACACCATCGACAATAACATCCTTTTTCAATGTAACTATATCAGTAATTTCAAACTTACCACCATACTGACTATTTCTAAAAGGTAAATCTCTAACTTCTTCGTCAACAATATATGTTAAATTATTATTTACAACTTCGCGGATGACAGTATAATAATCAAGCTCTTCTTTGTTTTTAAAGTTTTCTTTAAAATATTCTACTGTAGTTTCGTTAGTAGAATCAAAAATAATCCTTTTAATTAACACTCTTTCAGTATCATCTGCAACTTGTCCAGAAACATCTAAAGATGTTGTCAACAATGGATTTAAGAAATCTTCAAAGAAATAATTACTTTTAGTAGCAAAGCGTTCAGGTCTAATTACATTTGTAATGTCGTTAGCTGGAGTTTTTAATGCTGAGGTAATAATTCTCTGATAACTTCCATCTGCTAACTTAATTTTAGTATTACCGTTTCCTAAACCTGTAAGTGCCTTTAGGTTTGTGTCTAGTCTATCTAGCTCACGTTTCATATAACCGAATGCAGGTACATAAACTGTAGTAGTTGTACCATCTGGTGCCAAGATTTCCAAAGGAATATCTTTCTTTTCAGTGGTTACCGCTTCGTTAACTCTTTCGTATACCTTTAAAGAGTTAGCATTGATTTCAAGAAGCTTCTTGAGCGTGTTAGAAAGTGAGTTGTTAGTATTCATATTATCTTAAAATATCTGCTTCAAAGAGATAGGTTGTAGGATCTACACATACTATCTCAATATATGGTTTATTTGTTAAAAGTTGACTTACATCTATTTCAGCAACTAGTTTATCAAATCTATTGACTTTATCAGAATAGATTTTAATACTGTTACCTTGCATGTCTATCGTATCAAATACTATCTTAAGTGTTTGACCAACCTTCCATGAAATAGAACTGTCGTCAATGTATATATTCAGATCATTATTAGGATCCGATGATAACAGGCCGTTTAAGCTTAGTCTATTAGTATATTCTTGTAATTTTGTCCAGATTGCAAATTTATCAGCACCTTGACCATTAACATTTGCATCGAACGGCGCAGCTGTGGTTAATCTAGCGGCTAAAGCTTCTCCAGACATGTTGTATATCCAAGCTTCATCTAAAGAGTAACCGTATACTGTGTTATTGATTTTTATCTTGTTCTCAATAGTTTTATCAACAGCAGTACCTTTGCCATTAAAGATAACATCAGTATTATATTGTAATTCTACTGGGATTGTGCCATCAATTAATCTATTAATTTTATCATGCGCCCTAGTTATTAATTGTAATAAAGATTTTGAATCTTGTAACTGAATAGACGCATTTTCAAAGTCAGACTCTACTGCAGCTATTCTATTAACAATATCTTCACTATCATTAGACATTAAAACCAATGATTCTAAATCATACAATCTTGTGTCAATGCCTAAGTATCTTGTATTCGCTTCTAAAAGTAATTGTGTTGCATTCTCAAGTGCAGTGGTCGTGTCCATGAATAAATCCATAGAAAATGTTGTAAAATCATTAATAGAAGTTTCAACACCTACGTTATCAAGAGAAGAATTAAACTTTAAGTTTAGCTTTAATGAGTAACCATTACCGTTAAGTCCAGTAACCTCATTTGGCTTATACTTAATTTGTTCATGTATTTTTGTACCAGGACCGAACGCATCTTTAATATCATCTAAGATTAGAACACCATATAAGTTAGTAGCTCTATTTGCCGGTACTGATTCACTGTAAAGATCATAATAAATTAATATTGCGTTAAACCTAAAGTCCTGTCCTTTTTGAGAAAATTCTAAAATAGAAGTAGTTTCTGGGTCTTGTTCTATTGCAGCATAGCTTCCGGCAGCAAATTCAATTTGTACTGAATTAGTTGCATTGGTTTGAATGTCATAATACGGTCCACTTTCGGCATTGTATTCGTCGACAATTGAGTCTATGTTGATATTAGAATCTGGGTGTACTTGACCTGCTCTTCCTTTAATATAATCATCTGCATATAATTTAGTAGCAGTTGTATTATAATTAGTTGGTCTAAATAAAACAGTTGGTGTGTAACCTACTGATGTCGGAACATTAACGTAAACTTCATGATAAGTATTATCAGAATAAGTCACGTCGTTCTCTGCGTCAATAGTTCCCAGATATTTTACTAGTCTTTCGTAATTTGCACCACCTAAGATAGCATTGTCGTTTTCTGCATATAAACCATTAATACTCTCATTAGAGTCTGTTGGTCTAAAATCTACAGCACCTAGTTTTGACATCCATTTAAAGAATACCTTTTCAGCATCTGATTGCAAAATGATTGGATCATAGTCATCATCTCTTAATAGAAGTTCTTCTAGGTTAAGAGCGTAATTCTGAAAAGTTTGCGCGAAATCTACATTTGGCATCGATGCAACATAAGATTGACCTGAGGCTTGTTTTAAACCAAGTTCAAAATCAATTGTGTTAGAGCCTGTAACAGATTGCGTAAAATCTGGTAGATCAAGTAATGCATACTTGCTAAATTCAAATTTTAGATCAGGATTGTTAAAGGCCCTAGTTATGTCTCTTGCAGCCGATGCGAATGCATACATTGTGCCGCCTTGCGGCTGTGGTATTCTAACTAAAGGAGTCGCCATTTATTTTATTAATTTTGTTTATTAAACAATAGTTGCTTTATGTGAGCTAACTACGTACCAGATATTTTCAAAACATCTTAATGTAATTGTTGAGTTAAGTCCGTCGAGCGCGATTGAAGTCGCAGCTATATCAACACCTGCAGCTACTAAGATAGTAGATGCTGCTGTCGCTATAATCATAACTTCATAACCGTCTACAGCAGCAGGCATTGTAAAATCAGCATCCACGAAGTATGTTGATTTTTCAAGCGTTGTTGGTGCAGAGATTGTCGTAGCAGTTGCAGCTGAACCAACAACTCCGCTAAATATCACTTTGCCTGCGGCTGTGATAGCATTGTTGAATGTAAAGTCTGTTCCTACTGTTCCGCCATTTTGGTTAACTTGTAATAACGTTAAGTCGTTTTGCAAAACTGTAATAGCTGAAGTAGTAATGTTAGTTACTCCGCTTAAAACCGAGGTTGTCGGATTTAATAGAGCAGTTACACTAGCTAACTCATCGTTTAATAACTCAAAGTTATTATTAATAGTTGGTCTCGATGATGATACCGAGTCAGTTCCTAAGATTTCTGTAATGTTTGCCATTTTATTTGTTTATTTTACTTTTAGCATGTTTCGTTTTACAACGTTTTTGTTTCCATGTGTGTCTTCCGCTTCGAGCGATATGGAGTAATATCCAGGTTGCTTGAATATGTAAGTCAGCCACATATTATTATAGTATATATCAGTGATTTCTGGATTACTTATATTCTGAATAGTCCATTTTGCATTCTTTGCTCCTGGGAACTTAGAAATGTCAGTAGAAATAGTTACGTGCGTAGATCTTTCAACCTCAGCATAATCCTTAAACACTTTAGTATCGTCCCATGTTGGGTTATAATGTACAACATGATTTTCACCACTAACACTGGCTGGACTTGATAAATTATTAGGCATTACTCGCACATCTTCAAAATCATAAGTATATGAATACTCTTCGCCTGTTGCTAAAATAAATCTAAATATATCGTTTGCTAATGGATCAATTCCATCAACGTCTTCAAATACTGGATTGTAATTAAATTTACTTATAACAAAATCAGTACTGTTGTTTAATTCTTCAGCTATTGCATTCCATGCGGCTAAATCAGAAGTGTTAGCGGGTGTTGGAGATAATATTTCATGTTCTCCTACAAATGATTGACCGCTTCGATCAACATGTGTAACCTTTAATGTATCACCTTGAGATATGTCGTTTATTTTAAAACTTGCAGATAAATCTGTTCCAATTCTCATAGCTTCCCACCATAGGTGTTCAGTATCTTTCCACCTCCATGTAGATTCATCATATGTATACGGTCCTGTATTTTCACTAAAACCAATTTCTGAATAAACATCTACAAATCTTTGCACTGTTGAGAATCTAATACCTTGATCATCTTCTCTGTGTACATAGTTTGCTCTATCTAGTGTTAAGTATAACGTAGCTATATCATCTTCAACTTTTGTTAAGTTGTCTTGAGGGAAATCCCAATAACCACCTGACTTAGACCAATCTAATTTCTTAGAATCCCAATCTGTTTGTTCTTTCCACTTGTATATGCCATATAATTCCAACTCTTTCAACCTAATATTAATCAAATCGTCCATTCTAAAATGTGATCTATGTCCGAAAAGATCGTATGTTCTCATTTCAACAGAATAGCTGCCAACAAATGGTAATGTTATTGGAAATACTAGAAACTCGTCTATTGGACCTTTAAAGGTCTGATTATATCCTTGATCTTTGTTAGTTATAATCCATTCTATTTCATATACCCATCTTTTCCACCAATTGTTCCAAGAAATTCCAGAGTGAATTTGCTCGTTACCGTTTGGTATTGGATCTGCACCTAGTCCAAATCCAGTTGTGTCTTCCCATGTAAATTTAGCTTCGTTCCATATATCGTCAAACGTTAATGTACCGTCTAATGTAATAGGAGCACCGATAGGAATATTTTGATTATATGAATGTAATTCCGTATCATAATAGTTTTGATAAAATTTAGAATGAGCTTCTATTAAATCTTCTCTTTCATTTTGTTGAAGAGTGTCTTCGTTCCCATATTCTAAATTTAATAATGTATTGTAGTTAGAAGTATCATCATTTTGATCTAAGTGACTCTTAAGAACCATTGATGTATCTTCTATAAATAATGGCCTTCCTTTTGGATGAGCTTCGAATTTTATATCATGTCCTTCTGAAAAGAAACTAACTCCGTTTTGAATATTCCAAACGTTTAGGTTTTTTTGAGCAAAGTAATCAGCTTCACCTGTAATATCAATAATCTTAGCATTTAATGGTAAGAAATCTTTTTGTAATCTGTTTTTAAGTCCGTATAGTTTTATTAAAACTTCTTCAGGTGTAAAATCAAATACTTCTTGTACGTTAGGAATGTCCCATTGATCAAATGTACCTGTAGGCTCGTTAATTCTATAAACTAAGCTAAATCTACTAGTTTTCTTAATTGTACTACTAGGAACATTAAACTTTAATCTTTTACGAATCATTTCCCCACGCTTAGATGCGTTAGGTACTGGAACTGCATACATTTTACCGAAGCTTTCTGCTGATTTATCAACGTTAAGCCAGTATTCCTTTAGAGTGATCCTGTCATAACCAAAGAAATCTATAGCATTCAATATAGCTTTGTAAGTTCCTACGAATGGCTTGATGTTATGTAACTCTAGGAGTAGTTCTTTACGCTTCTTATTAAGTAGCTTAAAATCTGGAGACATTTCACTAATGTCATGTGTTTTAAACAACATAAAATCACCAATATCTAGTGTTGCGCCAAGGTTAGAAAGTAAAGTACTAAGCCTTTCGTCTTCTTCAATAACTTCACCGTATATTTTTATCTCTGCAATTTTTGTTTCTACACCTGCAACAGATTGATACATGTGTAGTATTCTACTATGTGGTCCCGGTATTTTAGAACTTAAAGCTAAGTTCACTTGTAGAGCAACCTGATTTGCAACAGATAATTCTTTTATACCACTTACATCAGTTGAGTCTATTATTGCGTTACTCTCTGCTTCAAATTCAACAAACTCTTTATTATCTACTAGAATTTTACCTTCAGATAATTTAGTATTGTACATTATAATGTCATCAGACATTCCTAATGTGTCTTTCTGCCATTTAAAAATAAACTTGGTAGCGGCTGCATTTTCTGCAACTGGTGTATTAGCTACTAGATCACCTAAGTGTTTACATTCTTCTAATACAAAAAGGTTGACAGTTTCATATAACTGCACAGAAACTTCATCTAAGTAGAGAGTACCCTTCCAGATACCTTCTGCATTTTGAAGTAAATTTAGATCGTTGTCTAAGCCGTTAAAAAATCTTAAATTATTATACATTATCTAATATGTTTGTCTCCTTTTTTAACAGTGTAGTTTTTATATCCCTTAAGCGTTCTAACGCCCTTGATCATCACAAAAAGATAATCATCTAAGAATATTAAAAAATCACGTAGTATTCTATTTCTAAGAATGTGTGTCGATAACATTTTATTTAAGAAACCTTCACTCATATATTGGCTACCAACATTTAGTCTACTATCATGTCTTTCCTTAGAAACATCATAGATCTTTGAAGGATCATATTTTAGTAAGTCTTTAAATAAATTCATGTTAAGTTATTTATTTCTTTAGTGCTTTTCTATCACCTGCTTGTAACCTAGTATATATTGTCCTAGGAACCGGGTCTCCATCAAAGTTTATACTTAATGCAGCTTCAGCGTTGATTAAAACATCATCAACAATTTCATCACCATCTCTATCTTGCCAACCTCCTCTGAAAACTGCAACTTCTTCTTTCTCCATAATAATATCACCCCATCTGTCTAATCCAACTACAGTTTCAGGTATAATAGTCTTTTCATCAACCGTTACTGTGCTAACTTCTTCTATTCTTTTAAAGAACACGTATTTTTGTTTTCCGTTTCCAACGTTTTCTAAAGTTACAGGATCTTGTGGTACAACTGATACTATTTTAGATTCAAAATAACCCAATCTTCTAGCTGTCTCTTCAGTTTCAGATATGAATTTAACATTAACTGCGTCAATACCTTCTATTTCTTCTAAGATGTAAATAATATCAGATTTGGGCAACTTATCTCTTCTTGTTACATTTAATAAGTACTCATCTATTTTAGATCTAATATCAATAGATAATTCATCTTTTGTAAATCCTTCGAAATACCTAATATTTACATCCATACTATATTTTCTAATCTTAGGTTTAACAAAAACAACTTCAGTCGTTACCATCTGTTGACCACTATCTTGTAATACTTTACGCATTTTTTCATACTCTTGATCATCGAAAAACATTTCTTCTTGAGGTATAGAAAAATAATCTTGGTTTTTGGCTAGTTTCTTTCTAACATCTGGAACTGCAAAAATATAAATTACATTATCATCATCTAAATATTGATCATCAGTAGTGTTATATGCATCTAAATAAGAGAATATACCATATCTTGATAAGAAGTACTCATAATTGTCAGGAGTTGCTAAAACAAATGACTTACTAGCAAGCGGTGTCATGATCTTAGTAAACTGAGTAGATTCTCTGTCTGTTCCCATTTTTGGGGATGATGTAACTGTAATATCTAAGAAATTATTTAGGTCGTGTTGTGTACCTACAGAATCTACACCTTGAGCTTGCCACTTTAATGTTAAATCATTAGAATCATCTAAGTTTCCTTTTTTACCATCGTGTGTAACATACTCTATTTCAATTTTAGAACCTTGTTGAGGCGCCATACCAAATGCGGTGTTTCCAAAATAAACATCTAATCCACCTGAAATACCTGTTTTAATAAGGTAACCTTTTTCATCTCTTTGTAAATCATAAAGAGATTCCTGCTTTGTCCATAATTCACCGTTAACACTAACACTTATTTTGCTATGATCAGTTAATCCCTTTGTCTGTGCGTTAAAAGATTGTAACGGTTGACCATCACCAGTAAATGTTTGTGTTTCAAACTTACCTTGAATAATTGCAGTATTAATTACCTTGTTGTTACTTTTCTCTAATCTAAATCTATCTTTACTTGTTAACAAAGTGTAAGTTAATCCATTAAGATCAAACTTTAATTCAGCTCTATTTTCTATTGTAATTCCAGCACCTGATATTTTTTCAAAGTCTACACCTGGTTTCCATCTAAATTCTATTTCGCCAGTTGCTGCGAATCCTCTAGTAGCATCATGACCCGTAAGTCTACTCATACCGTATATTGATTCAGGATGTTGAGCAGTATATATGTTCTGTTCAACTATTGCATCTTCAAGATAGAATAATACTAATTCTTGAATCTCTGTTATTACACCTAATATTTGAGCAAATGGCGATGCTTCAGTAAATAATGTACCTGCTCTTCCATAAACCCTAGAAATATAAACCCTAGCATCATCACTGACCTGCTTTGCGGTTGCTCTTAGTGTACTTATAAATTTTAATTCTGCCATTTTATCTAATGTTTAATTGTACGAGATATTTGCTATCTACTGTTATATCAATATATGCAATATCTCTAACGTTACCTTTAAGGAAGTTAACCTTAGTTGAAACGCTGTATTTTTGTGCTAAAGGGCAATAATATTTAATCTGCGTGTCTAGCACGTCTTTTAATTGACCTTCATTATATCCTAAAGCATATATGTAACTTTCTAGATCACATCCAAATCCAGGTGATCCTAAAACATCAGCCTTTCCAGTGAATAAAACAGTCTCGATCTGTTGAATGAGTTGTTCTATCTCACCATTGGTTTGGACTTGTGTATCGTTCCAATTCGGGTCTCCTAAAGTTTTTATATAAAAATCCATTTATATATGTATCTCGTTTTTTTAACTATGGAACATGAAGTCTACGCCTTCATCTCCTTTAATTTCTTCTTCTATTGCTTCTAATTCACTGTCACCCATATCTTTAATAGCACTATAATCAAATTCAACATTACCAGGTAATGCAAATTTAAAGATGCCTAACTTAGCACCTAATGATTGTTTTATCTTAGCACTAACATATCTAAAGAATATCTCATCGTCGTACAGTGCACAGTCTGGAATAGTCTCATACAATTCCAATATAACGTCACCTTTAGGCGTATCACCCATAATCTTTAATTCACCAGTATTTCTTTGGTACTGGTAAGAAATAGGATTTTCTAGAATTTGTCTAGACATATCAGCTAACGAAGCGTTTAATACATAGTATTGTAATTCTTCTGCAGCTTCAGCTGGACCTGATCCATTGTACATATTTCTAAATAACATTCTTTCTAATGCAAAATCTGCACCGGGTTGGAATCTAAGATCCATTCCAGATCCAACTGAATTCCATCCAGATGTTAAATCATATACACCATATACTGAAAATACTCCACCGCCACCATCAGTTGCAGGTGCTGGTAAATTAAGAACCCTATTCTCTACGAAATAAGGTGAATTAAAAGTCTCAAAAGGAATATGATAATAGTTTTCCCTAACAGAGTCTTCGTACTTCTTATACATCCATTTTTTAGACCTTTTAATTATGTTAATAACTTCTTTTTGTGGCAGGTTCACAGGTAACATACATGCTCCTGTAATTTCATCTGCGATTTCTTCTAAAAAAGAGTTTAGGCAGTTTGTTCCAAAATCCCTAGGTGTTATTAAATTACTATTGCTTCCGCTTCTAATTTCACTCATTTCTTAATTTATTTTTTTACTAACTACAACTTCAGTAGTATCTCCTATTCTAGCATCTTTTCCTAAGAAGCCTTCTCTGTATATACCACCGATAGTTCTACCTTTAAATACACCATCACGGCCAAATATAAAACAATTAGTAGCAGTAGCACTACCATGTACATAACATGATTCTACTTTACTGTCTTTTATTTCTGTACTACTGTAAATATTACATCTTTTAAGCATAGATCCTTCTACATTGCAATTATACATTGCAGAGTTTTCTACATTACCTCTAATTTCACAATCTATAAATTCATATCCATCTAAAATGAATACAGCCGGAAAGACTCCGTCCTTTATTTGAAGTGTACCATAATCAGAATCATAATTTATAATTCCTCTTTCCATAGTACCGTTTGCTATTAAATCAATTACCCTATCCTTTATTCTAGGCCATTGAACCTTAACGACTTGCTCGTTGTCTTGTAAATCAACTAATACGTGAATATTAGGGAAATGTTTGTTTAATTTAGTATGGTCCTTTAGAGACTCTATAAGTGGTTTATTCTTATTAAGAATTCTTTTAAGTTCTACTCTATTCTGTGGCGTAAATCTAAGATCATTACATGATTTCCACATTTGCATGATAAACCTTTCACATAAATATAGTATCTCGTCTTTACGCTTATGATAGTCTTCTCCGCCGATGTATCTAAACTCTAAGTAATTTTTCTGTGCCTTTTCAAAGTTTATGCCATAATATTTAGAATCTGCAAACTTAAAATTCATCGGTGAAATATGATCCTCATCGAAGTAATAAGCTTCTCTTGCTGGCATAACCCATTTTATACTTTTAGCATATGTTGAACCTTCTCGAGAAGGGAAGAAATTATAAACTTGTTGCTCATCAAAATCTAAAATAAATTTAAGAATATTCATTTTAGAAACCATTAACGGATCTTCTAAGTAGTCAGTTTGAAATGACATATTTAAGTGAATACTAGCACGATCGTTAGTATATCCGTTTTTATCAATCCAATCCAACATTTTAATAATAATTACCCTAGCATTTCTGTAAGGAATTGGACCGGTTACCAGTTCTATAAGTCCTTTACCACCTGACATATCAGGTTCCATTTTAAAGACCTTATCGTCTGGTACGAAATCTGAATGTGCTTTTTCTTCTAGTTGAATTTTTCTATTCAATAAATCAGAAACAGACTTCTGGGTCTCTTGAAGGCTCAAGTTAGAATAGAACTCGAACTCCACGCCTATTTGCGCGGAGTTCAAGATCTGTTCTTTTGTAGATTTTATATTAAGTTTTTGCATCTAGAGTATGATATTACCGTTTGATTATATATCACACTCCCGTTTAAACTTATTGTGGTAGTTTAAGAAATACTTTCATTGAGTCGACATCGATCCTTGTAATTTGTACAGTGATCTCATCTCCTGGTTTAAATACTGACATCGTATCTTCACCTATTTCGCTTATATGTAGCAATCCTGTTATTCCATCTTCTATTGTAATAAATAAACCGTAGTCCTTTTTAGTTTTAACTTTAGCAATAACATTTGAAGGAATTTGGTATCTAGATTGAATATCTACCCATGGATTCGTTTCTACATTTGCTTTTTGTGTCAGCGTTATCTTCTTCTCGCTTACTATATCTTTAACTTTAAATGCAATAGCATCTCCAGGTTTAATTTCTCTAGCCTTAAACTTAACTAATGTTTCTTCGTCTAAATCATTATTGTGAATCATTCCAGTTAAACACATATTAAACTCAACAAATACACCATATTTAGCAGTACCAGTAACATGTCCTGTTTGTTCGTTACCAATAGTTTCTTTTAATTCTTCTATTTTACTAGGAATTAATGCTTGTAAATATTTTCTATGAGAAACAACTAACGTACCTCTGTCTGGTGAGAAACTTACAGGAACAACATACAATTCGGTTCCTATAATAGAACTAAAGTCATGTAGTTTATTAATACCAGCTAATGATCCAGGCATAAAGCAATCAATTCCTTGAACGCTTACTATGTAACCTCCATTCTCAATCATGTTTACAACTGTACCTACCCAAGCAGTGTCACCTTTTTCAACACCATCTCTAAGATCCATGAACGTTCTTTGTTTAACACCACCGCTGATGCTTCCAACAACATGTGATCCTGGTTGATATGTTGTAATTAACACTGAAGTAGTTTCACCTGGCTTCAGGGCTTGAACCGATTCAGGTTCTTTTTCAAACTTAATATAAACCGATTCCCTGTAACCGATGTCGACTGTGATCCAGTCTGAGCTCACAGCAAATACAGTACCATCATAGATTGCACCTTCATGTAATTCAGGTAACATGTTAGCGCTAGACTCGTACTTCTCCATTTTATCATATAGCTCTTGCGCATATAATTCTCTAGAGTAAACTTTGTCTCCGTTCCTGGTTTTAATATGTTTGTTTGGTTTTCTGAGTCTAGTTACACAAGTAGCTTCGTATTCATCCCACATGAATTCTCCTTCTGCATTATACCAATGGTCTTTGGTATCTTCTAATTCCTCTGTCTTAGTTGTTGATTCTACTACTGCTTCAGTATTCGATTGTACTGTCTTTACTGCTAGATCAACCGTAGTTTCGCCGATTCTAGCTCTTTTTGATTTATTTGTCATTTTTTTATATTAAGAGTGTAACATATTATATATCCTTCCATTTTTTAGAACACGACAGGTACAAAACCTACCATCGGGACAGGTCCAGCAGGTGTCGGAATTCCACCTAAATAAAGTAATTTGAATTCTAGTAAGTGCATAGCATACGTCGCGGCTAATGCCGTGGCAACTACAGTTGCTGGTGGTTTTGTTGGTGGAATCATAAATGATTTACCAGAGTTCCAAGCTCTTCTCAAGTTATTAGCTAATCTCGTTTTACCACCGTAATAAATTGGCACATAAATACCAGTAAGTGGTGGGGGAATTAATGCAGGTGGCATAGATGTCGTTGGTGTAAATGGTTTTACAATACACGCATACCAATATGCAATAGTAATGGCTGCCATTTCTTCATATGGATCTCCACCTGGCCAAGTATATGCAATTTCTGCACCATCTTCTAGCTCATCACATTCTTCTGCTGCTTCTTTTGATTTCTTAGCTTGATCATATTGAAATTTAAAAACAGTTCCGCCATCTTTAGGATTTAATGCTAAAAATTGAGTTAACGCAGCTTTAGCATCGGCAGAGTTTGGACTAATACTTGTAATACCGGCTGGTATTTTAGTCCAGTGTCTTTCATATTCATTCTTCACATATTGATTTTCAACATATTGATCTGATTTGTCATACCATAAAATACGACCTGAATCGCTTAAAATAATATTAGCAGCTTCACCTTCGCCTAAATTATTATTGTCGTTATTGACATTTAAACTTTGAATGTTATCTATTGTATCATTATCATATGAAAAGAAAGCAACCACATGATCTGTTAATATTCTAGGTCTTTTACTTTCGTATTGTGGCAAATCTCTTTCTCTATCAAAAGAAGTTTGACATTTATATTGATTCAATGGACAAAGTACATCTTCACTAAGATCTGGTTTAGGCATTGGAGTTGGAGCCATTCTACCTTTAGATACTCTTTTATATAAATCATTTTCAATGTACATGTATGCATCTTTATTTCCAGATGCAGCAATTGTAACAGTGTATACTGGAAATGCAATGTCTATTGCTTCTTTAAATAATCTGGAAACTCCATCTACTATTGTTTTCCAATTATTATAGCCTGCATTTTCAAATCCAACCCTAGTTTTAGTAGAGACATTAACGTATGGAAATCTACTCTTCCACTGTGAGCTAGCATAATAATAATCATTAGTGTTGAAATTTTCATATTTATCTTTCCCTAAACTAGTGGCCCATCTAATATAATTAAACCTTCTATTAACCGTACTGCTCCAAGTTCCTGTAGTACTGAGCGAATCGAATTGTTGTAATAGTCTATTAGTAAACAAATCAATAATATCACTTGTAGATTCTTTACCATCTAAACAATGAAACTGAAAAAACTTAAACTTATGTAAATCATAAAAGTCATCGTCTTTAGCTTCCTTAATAAATTTGTCAAATTTCTTTTGAATTTTCTTTTCTTCTTCTATTGGGTCTGGAGGTACTATTGGTTCGGGACAAAGATCAGCATAATCAGGGTGAGACTCTTTTCCCATTTCAGTTATGTTACCATCTTCGTCCTTTTGATCCATCAATGGTATATCACCTTCTCTTAATAATCTTTCAAATACTAAACCATAACCTTCAGTTAATGCTAATTCTGCCCCAGGATTATTAGTATGCGTTGCTCCAACTGGAGTCATTGCTTTACCTTTAACTGCATCTAAATAATCTTGTGCAATAGCTTTACCAAAATCATATCTACCGCTTAGTGGATTTGGATCAACAGCATTTATATATGGTCCTGGACCTTTAATAAATGCAGCGTTTAAACTATTTCCTACTTCAGTAGAAAACTCGGGCATATCATACGATAATCCAGCTCCACCTGGTTTTGTAAACTGGTGGCTTGAAATTGTATTAGCCGCTGCGCTGATAAATGATGGCCAAATTACGGGCATAATTATTTACCTTTTTGTTGATAGTTAATATGAGTACTTGATAATTGACCAACAACAACTGGTGTCGGTGGCATTGGAGGACCGGATGGTCCAACTCCAGTTGGATGAATATGTGCATTATAATCGTCTAACCACATTTGTAACCAATCTTGTAGAGATTGACCTCTTACTGCTGGCTCTGTCTCATCTGCTCCAGGTTCACCTTCATTTGAAACAAATATATCACCACAGTCTAAGAACATCTTCGCATCCGTGCTTATCTTAATGAATCCCTCTTCGTCTATTTGTATCATTGGTCTTTCTTTTGCACCACTACCTCGAGTGATAACTAAACCATCTTCAGGAGAATGATAGATTCTTACATTACGTTCAGCATCATACACTAAACTAATAACATCATGTGGAGCATCTGATGCCTCTAAAACGTCTGCCTTTAAGTCTGGGTTTTGATCTATTTGAAACCAATATTCTGGGTGGTAAATGTTCCCGTTATCGAATCTAACAGCAACTATATCTCCAACTCTAGGTACTGAATGTGCACCTACTTGGTCTCTATTCATAGGAGTTGCCCATGGAATAGCTTCATCCGTTAATGAATCAAATTTACCATAAACTTTTACTCTACATCTTCCTTGTAATAATGGATCTTCGTTGACAATTACTTCACCAAGCCAGTGAGTTTCTCTAATATTGTCTTTATATAATTCTTTATCATTCATGAACGTTATCGTTTAAGTTACCGTCTGGTGATGAATCTACGCCTGTGTTTGGACCACCATAAACATTATCATTAATAGGATTAGTTTTCTCTGCAGGAATTGGATCGTAAACTTTTTGGTTTATATTACCGTCTGGTGTTGAATCTAACGCAAAGTTATCAGTAGGATGTATATTACCAGGTTGAATACCTCCAGGCGCACCGCTGCTATTGTTATTAGTAAATAATTGTCCAGCTAAATTAGCTATGGCATTTACACTTCCAGAAGAAATCGCATCTTGTATATTACTTAATGTGTTTGCACCGTGCACGTTTCCTAATAATAGACTAGCTGTTAAATTATCAATTGCTTGATCCGCTAAACTTGCTAAAGGACCACTCAGTCCTGTTCTACTATGACCATACACATTTGCTAATCCATTAGGTTCTTGAGAAAATGCACCTTTAAAACTGTCTACTTTAGCCATTACGCCATCTTTAATAGATTTAAGCTTATCGGCAGCCGCATCTTTAACTGACTGTAGAGGATCAAATGGTCCAAAATCATATGGGTTAGGATTTCCAACAACACCTAAGCCTTCAGTTGCCTCAACGTTATGAGGATATTTTGCACCTAACTGAGAAACTTGCTGCCATTTAATTGCTATTTTAGGTTTTCTTGCTTCAGGGTTTTTAGTAATATCTGCATATACGGTAGATATAGAATCAATATCGAATTCACAAAAATCAAATTGCAATTTAATAAATGGCTTTGCCACTAAATTTAATTGCTGATGTAATGTTTTAGGCTCTTGTTGTTCAGGATGTGCCGGTCCGCTTGGCTTATAAGAACTGTTTAAATCTCTGGCATGAGTATCTTGTTGGAATTGTCTAATTTCAGTAATGTATATTCCCATTCTAAAATGCCTTAGATTAAATGGAATTATTTCAATCCATCTATTAAAATCAAATACAGATTTTTTATATAAATCCATCAAAGATATTGCTGTTAAATCAACATTTTCTTCTAAGCATTCTATTTCTAATTTAGGATCTTTTGCACCCCAATATGGTTCTGCTAATTTTTCATATATTTGTGATTGCTCTAGGCCAGAAATAGTTTGCCAAAACCATGGCATCTCTGTGTTAATTTTCATCAACAACTTTTTAAAAGCATTTAAGTTATCTGCTAAACCCTTACCGTATTCTCCGCCTACTGTTTCTAATAAATATTTTTCAGCAGCACCATTAAATAAAGGTGAACCAGCATCTTGCCAGAAAAACATGATTAACCAACTCAAATAAGTTGGATCCTCATTGATCGTTCTGAGTCTAGTTCCCTTTCTGAACTCATTGCTATGTTTAAATAAATCTTGCTGCATATCCTATATATTCGATTTCTATTCCTTTAAATCTGCTACCTTAGTTGGCCACTCCCTTCTAATTAGAGTAACTTCTTGAGATAAACCAGTTTCAATGTCATAGTTTATGTTTATGTTTTCTATTATATAGAATCCTGTTAAAAACCTATCTACTACTTGTGAATTAGATTCTTCATCGACTCCAGATCTTTCACCACTATCAGGTACTATTGCCTGTTCAGTAAAACCTGCTTCGTCTTGTTTAGCTTGTGCTTCTTCGGCTGCTTTAATTTTTACACCATCATAGTGATACATTAACAATGGAATCTTTTGAAACTTATATATTGCAGGATTAAAACTACTTAAAGTAACTTTCACCTTCATTTTCTGAGTTTCCATTTCATTTTGTTTTTGGAACAACTTAGAGTAAATAGCATTTTTATGTGTATTACCTAAACCGTCGTCACCTGCATTTTGTCTACCCATGTATTTGAACTTAACGTTTTGTTGATAACGTTCTTCTGTTCTTTTACCTTTAAGTGGTTCTTCAATGTCTCTAAGATTTGTTGAAGATAATGGTTCTATATCAAATTGTTGCAATCTATCAGAATCACTATTATTATCATAGATCATTACATTTCTTTTGTTACCGGCTTTTAAACTTATTTTACTAGAATTATTGATAAGCTCAACTTTATCGGCATAATTATTCATACCTTGTACCTCACGATTATTAGTAAGCATTAATGGCATTTCAATATCGTCAGGGTCTTCACCATCTCCATTACCTTCTTCACCCATAGATTGTGCAGATGAAGCCAAAGCCACTTGTAAATCATTTATATCTGGGTTAGAAGAATTAAAAATCTTATTTACTTCAATATAATTCAAATAATAATATTGATCTATGTAAAATTTTGTAAAAGATTCCTCATCAATATAAGCGTCCTTTGCAATTGATTTAATAAACTCTAAATAAGTTTCATATGCTTGTATTCTGGATTGACTATCATCGGTTGCGTCAATATTCGTTGCAAGTCCAATTTCAAGTTCTCGAGCTACTAATTCAAGATGATCTAAAGAACCTGCAGCATCTAGAGTTTGACAATTTTCTGCAAATAGTTTAGGTATTTTAGCAATTCCTGACATATTGATCGTTGCTGGCTCGCCATCAACTTCTCTTTCATTTGTTATCTCTGTAATATCAAAGTCCATATGAATAGACTTAAACGTTTCTTGATTTTTAGAATTTATTAATAAAACAAATGTATCACCGTCTCTTGGATAGTGATCAACATCAAATGCTTGTTTATTATCAACAACACTAATATTACATTTAGGTACTATACCTGATAAATCTAAATCTACGCTTTGTATATTGTCTCTACCAAAAACGTATTTGTTTACAGATATAAACGGCTCAAGATTACCGGTTTGCTTAGTTTGCTTATCACCTCCATTCTCTTCACCAGCAGCATACATTTCTATTTCTGACGGCATTAATGCTGGTTCTACTACTGCTAAAATATTATGTTCTAAATCCATCTATTAATTGTAATTAACTTATTTTGCACAAGGACTATCATCGCTCGGTGGAGTATTCTGATCTGAACCAGATTCATTATCACCTCCATTGTTATTATCACCAGTACTGTCTGCATTGTCGCTTTTTCCACCATCGTCCTCATTTGATTGGCCATTTGCTCCGCTACCAGAACCACCCTTACCAGAACCACTATTCAGTGCGTTCTCCGCTTGTGTATCTGTAAAACCGTTTCCATCACCTGCGGTTCCATCATTACCATCTCCGCTACCTTGTTGTGCAAGTATTGCATCTCTTTGGCTTTGGGCATTTTCAGCATTTTGTGAAGCAATAACCTCAGCTGTAATAGATTCTGTAACAGGATCTGTTTGAACCTGTGCACCCATTCTAACTTGATTACCATTGAATTCGTAATTTTTTCTACCAACTGGAATTACGTTAGGTGGCAAAAGAGTTTCTTTGTTGTATTTCTTTTTAAGCGCTTCTATTCTTCTTTGATCTTTCTCACTCAGTCTCTTAGTGTCTACAAATTGTCTTTTAACAATATTATCTTCAATAGACATTGGTCTTTCTAATCTATAGTATGCAGTATCGGGTGAAGGTACTAATATAACTTCACCTGGCATTATACTAAATGGATCCGAAATTCTGTTGAATTTTAAGATCATGTCAGTTTTAGTATGATCACCGTAATACTTTAGCGCAATTAAATCAGGTCTAACTTTATCATCTTCAGTAACAACGTGTTCAGCTATGATTTCAGCATTATCTTTGTTTCTAAACATCATGGTCGGCTGAGTCATGATTAGTTTGACTGTATTGTAAGTTTTATTTAATAGTGTTTTAAAATCCATAGTATATTGTAATTTTATCCAGCGTTAAGATCTGAAACTCTCTTAAGGAATGCCTTAGTAACGTGAGCAGCTGTGTTGTCCTTATTACCATATGCACTCGTATCAAACATTTGATTAACATCGATTGATCCTTCAACGTCTGGCTGTAAGTAAGATCTACCTCTACCTGCATTAAACATTGATTCTATTTCACTTTTATCTCTAGGTCGACCGGGCTTCATTTGCACAGTCAGCTTTAATTTACTAGGAAAACCTTCATATCCTAATGGTCCATCAAATTCTATTTTACTTTCCATCATTGCTAAGTTTCCACAAACAATCATTGGATTCATAGGATTACCTATAGTAACATGCCATTGACCAGTTGGGTCACCAGTTAAGAAAGCTGCAACAGTTGAAGCACCCTGTGGACTATTCATCATCTTCATTAAACCACCACCTACAATATTATCTAAAATCTTAGAGTCACCCAATGCATTTATACCTTTACCATTAGCAACACCTTTCACTGCATTACCAAGATCACCCATTGCAAATGCTGCTCCACCTTTTATCTGAGTAGCAACTGAACCTAAAAAGCCTTTATAATCACCACTTTTAAGTTTAGCTATATCACCAAATGGTTTACCAACACTACCACTACCTAAACCTCTAGTAGCACCACCCCAGAAAGGAGCGTTGTTATATGTTAATGCGAGTATGTTAGATAATGTGTCCATGAATGCAACCTTAGGACTCGTATCTGCGAAACCTTTAAGATCATAATGAAAATTAAGTTCAAATGATTGATCAAATTCTAAACCTTGTTGTTTAGTTAAAACTTTTTTAATTACATTTAAAGGACCAAATACTTTGTTAGGATATGTTTCACTAGTTGGATCCCAACCAGCACCTTTATCTTTTATTCTAATAGCTTGTTCAGGGCTAACGTTATTTGCACCTGCGTTTACTGCACTCAATAATGGACTTCCATCAATCATTGCACCTAGTTTACCTTTTTTACCAGCATTTGCAGTAATTTTTTGTATTTCTGATTCTATTTCTTTCCAATTGAATTTAGTTCCAAACTTAAGAATGTTTTTCATTTCATTTCCTAAAGAAGGCGACATCCATGTTATGGCTCTAGCAAGGTCTGGCATTGAACCGTCGACTGGTTTACCATCTTTACCAGGAATATTCATATTCTTAAGATCATCTTGAACAGGGTATGGAAATCTTCTTAGAGTAATTAAATAATCGTTCGATATTTTACCATAATGTTCTGCTTGTATAAAATCATTATAACTATATGTGTATGCAATAGAAGGATGTTCCTTAGATTCATTTACGATATTACTAGCAGTTGGATTATATGCTTCTTTTAAATTGTGATGGAATACAGCGTGATTATAAGAGTCTTTACCACTTGCCATATCATCTTTAGAAGAATCTGAACGGTTTTTATATTTGTGTAAAGACCACGCATTCATTTTAGAATTAAGTCCTGCACCCGCAGATACAGTTTGACCTGCATCCTCTATTTTGTCTCCACCTGTTCCACTAACTGTTTTACCAACAGTGTATTTTCTGGAGTCAACATCATTTACACCATACATACTATTAGCACCTGGTGGTGTATCTTGTGCTGCCGTATCAATTGTTGTATTACCTTGTGAATCTGGTTTAACTTCTGACTTTGGAGTAATAGGATAACCTAAAACTGGATGGAACACATATGTGAATTCTCCAGTATCTGCATTTTCGGCAATAGTGAACTTAGGTGTTTCGAATTCATCGCCGTTAGCCCAAGCTAATATAACTTGATCGTCAGTTGCTCCAGGTCCGACATATGTAAAATTTGATGATGCCATCTATAATGTTGTGTTTATTTATATATCTTAGCAATTATATTAATGTAATATAATTATCTGTAAGGTATATATCAAACCCATTCTACATCGTCCATTTCAGAAGATTCTGGACGATATAGGAGATCAACACTCCAGTTTGGATCAGAAGGTAAACGATTACCTAAGAATTTTTTAAGTGATGCAACAAATTCACCTTGAGAATTATAGAAGAATTCACCCGAACTATATGTTGCCCTGTTAGAAAGCTCATACAGCTCCTTCATACACATTTCTATTTGAAACGTTTGTATATTATTAAATAGTTTAATCTGTTCACTGCGCGTCTTGGTGCAGAACACGGAGTCTACTGTGATTAAGTAGTTCTTCCATTTATCACCATTAAATAAATTATCCTCTATTTCTTTAACAGTACTGTAACCTGCTCTTTTGACATTTATCTTAGTGTCCTTTCCTTCGAAGTTTTTAATAAACCTTCCACCAAAAATGTTCTTCTTTAAAAAGTATGCGTTATCATAAAACTTTTTAATTCTTATTTGATATTGAGGATTAGTATCGTCAAACTTTACATCATAGATAGTTGCCCTAACTGGGATAAGTACATTAGGTTGTTGAGTGGTGGAGATTAATGCTTGAACTTGTTCTCCTTTTGAAAATAATTTGTGTTTAATCATTATCTATAAACTTAACATTATCAAATCTACTGAGGACGCCTTTTTTAGGGTAATCACATCTATTGATAATAGTTAAGTCTAAGCTAATATCACGATCTTGAACAAGATCTTCTATAAAGTCTTTAAAACCTAAAACACTTCTAGTGTCAAGTTCTTTAAACATATACGCAATTGAAATCTCTTCAACTTCACTAGAATCTGTGATTAGTTTTTGTAACATCTTTCTAATATAAAGCGCTACGATGATATGTGACGGTTCTGATCCGTATGGATCACTCTTAATCAAACGATTAAAAATATCAAAATATGATACAGCGAGATCGTAATCTCTAGATTTCGCTAATTTTTCAAATTCTGTTTTAGTCTTGCACCAGACGCCGTCTATCTTTAAAGTCATTATTGTATTTGCGATCTATAATACTTAAGCTGAGTCTCAAGTTCTTTGATCTTTAATTTTAGTTCTTTCTGATTAGGTTGATACTTAACGCCCCATCCAGATTTTATGACCAACTCATTAGTATCTAATTGAGTCCCAGTTGACATACCCAAATCCATAACCAATTCCTTAAGAAATTTAATTTGATTAGGTCGTTCTTTTGAACCTGTAAATTCATATACAGTTCTAGATGTGTACTCTTCTCCTCCACCATTAACATTGTCATCAAATACAAATTTGATTAATCCATTGTCGGCTGGTTCTATACTAATTGTAATCATTCAGTAGATTATTTTGTTCTGTTAGCCCTTAGTTCTTTAACTTGTGCTAACAATTGCTTTCTTTTTTTCTTATCTTCTCGATAAGTTTCTTTATCTTTAATTGCATTAAGAGCCCATGCTTCTTCTAATAATTCCATTTCAGCGGCATCATAACCTTGTTCTTTCCATGAAATTTTAGCTACGTCTAACGCTGCTTCTAATCTAGTAGCATTTAGTTCTTCGATTCTAGCAGTGTTTTCTGCATGTAGTTTCTTACCATATGCAATATTTTCAGATCTAACTTTAGATCTAACTTCACCAAAATATGGCATCTTAGCAAGTGCCTTAATAATACCTTGTTGCTTTAAGTAAGCTCTTCTCTGTCTACGATTCGGTGCTGCTTGATTTTGTTGTTGTTCCATTGTAATAGTTTTTAATGAATGATTCTATTTGTTCTTTTAGTTGCTCTCTTAAATTATCTATCTGACTTTCTACGAGCAGTCCAATTTGATTATTAAGATCTTTTTTAGTAATGTCCATCTGATCTTTAAATAGATCATAAACTTCTTTTGAAGGAATGTTAACTTTAACTGGCATTTGCGCATGATTTTTAGCACTCATTTTTCTGAGCATTTCCATCATTACATTAATTTCAGCGGGTTGATTTTCCTGTACTGTACTTTTAATTACCTTAACATCAGTTTTGGTATTGACATTAGGTTTTCTTAAAGTAGATGCTGCAGGATTTAGATCTAGTGCCAACATGTTAGCATCTTCTTCGCTTTTAGCCTGAAATAACATTTCACTTAACAAGTTACGTGCACATCTAGAGCCATCAGTGAAAGCAATAAAATTTGCATCTGATTTAGTTAGGTCTTCAGTAACTATGGTACCTGCCTTTTCTGTTTTACTCCAAACAAAAATCTTTGCCGGAACTTCCTTAATTTCTTTTTGTTCTACACTCATATCTTCTTTAATTTTAAGCGGTTTACGCCTATTTCGTAGAGCCTGATATATTGTTGTTAACAGTTCTACTACCATTATACTCTTGTTTTATAAATTGTTTAATAAAATCAATTGAACCTTCAGGTCCGATGATTGCATCTCTCTTTTGAAAGGGTACACACCACCTTTCTATAAATTTCTGATTTCCATTTTTAACTAAGAATTCTTTTAGTTCTTCTACTTCTGGTAAATACATTTTGTTAAATCCCATTTTTTTAGTTTTCTGTGTCAAAGAAGAATGTCTGAAACAATCTTCCATTATTAATATCTGTTCCAAAATAATCTAGAGAGGTGTGAAACAAATCACCTTGATAAATGACCAATCTGTTGTATACGTTTCCGATAAAGTCTACCATTTCCCATTTAGTCATGTCTCTTGAGTCTCTATATAGTACATCTGTCAACTCAACATCTATTTCTCCATTAGAAAGTCTAGGTATCTTATATAGACCAGTTGCTTTATGTTTAAAAATTCCAGTTCCACCAGTGAGCGGTGCATTGGGTGTTAAATATAAAACTCCAGCCCATTTGTTGTTTTCATCTGCATGCATCCAACTTCTGTCTTCTTGTGTAGTGTACTGAAATGCTCCAGTATATTCTTCAGTTACCCATGTTATTTTACCATGAAGTGGTACTATGTGATCAGATATGTATTGTTTGATACTATCATTTAGAAAGGGAAGTGTTCGGTTTCCGGGGAAATTACCACTAATTGAATAGTCTTGTTCTAGTGCAAAATCTCTAACTTCTTCAGGATTCTCGTAAAAATCATCTATTATTATTGAAGTATATGCCATTATTTTATAGTTTTAAGCCTTTCTAAAAAGGATGGAGGGAAGAATCCCTTCTTATTTATCAGGTTTTTAAAGCTAGCATCCAGGATATATGTAATAGCCCAATCACTCTCACTTCTTACTGATCTACCGACACCTTGCATAATACTAATACCAGTTTTCCAATCATACCACTCATTTGAAGTATTTAATTTGGCTTTAATAAGGGGTTCGTTTAGATTAGGATATGGCACTTTAAAGAAGATTTGAAAACGACTAATATCATCCTTAAGATCTAGACCTTCTAATAATGATGGCCCCATTAACACTGCGTCTTTTTTCTTTTTAAACAACTCAATCATCCCTGCTTTCTCTCTAGAATTTTCATAATCCATTACTCTAAAATTATGCTTAGTGTTTTGTTTAATGTAATTAGTAAATTCATAGGATCCAGTGTGTATGATACCGCGCTGTCCCTTATGTTTATCAATAATTTGATCTAAGATAGCAACTACATGTGGCAAGCTTTTAATCTTCTCTCTATATGTTAGCTTGTGTCTGTTTACAAAAACAACCGGAGATTTATCGTAATTAAACACATTATCTAATCTAATAAATTGTGCGTTCTTAATTCCCATTATTTTAACAAAAGATCTAGGATCACCGATAGTGGCACTCATAAATACTTTAAATCCTGATTGCTCATGTAAGTACTTGTTAATCATAAGCGCCTCTTCTACACATTTGAATGTAGACTCTTCTTCTCTTTGGTCTAATACCATTTTATCTACGCCTACTTGTTTTATTAAAGCAACATAATCGTTTATTTTACAATGTGTGTCCTTTAATCTATCAAATACACCAAATGCTTTTTGCCAATCTCTAGGAAGAGTCTGACTTTTATATCTAAGTTTAGCTGCTTTATTACCTTCGTTTCTGATTTTGCCATATACTTTAAGAATGCTATCAAATTCTTGTAACGCTTCGAAAACAGTAGACTTATCGCCTTTCATTAAATCATTAATAAGACTTGTTAGTTTACCACGAGTATATGCACTGCTACCAAATCCTTGTTTATTAGAAAATCTAGTAGCTTCTAATATTTTATCTACTAATGAAGGATCAACTCTAG
>Ga0209092_10000262_pt1 | contig 50168 bp, 54 predicted proteins | sample FraStrMetagenome_FD_187446 | JGI IMG/M metagenome (GOLD analysis project Ga0209092, IMG submission 187446) | Marine eukaryotic phytoplankton communities from Arctic Ocean - Fram Strait ARC3M Metagenome (SPAdes) (version 2) | ecosystem: Environmental > Aquatic > Marine > Oceanic | place: Fram...
ACGATGCTAATAAATTACCAATTACTGCCGATGCAAAAGAAGCAAGAACAGTTAACACGCAAGGTGTACCGACAGAACAACAAGCACGTTCAGATGAAAGATATTCTGTAGACATATCTAAAAGACCTGAAACAAGAAAAAATGCTTTATTAAAATTTAGAGAAGAAGCTATAGCAATGCTAAATAGAAAGCCTGGCTCTACTAAATTAGGTGGCGACGGTACAGGTGGCTTAAAAGAAGTTGCAGCTTGGATGAAAGAATTTGAGCAGCTTATCAAAGACAATCCAGTGTCAGCAGTTTTGTCTGATAACTGGGACGGCACAAAAGAAGCGTTAATGGCTTCCGAAGATTTTTTTAATAATAAAGCAACAAGTATATCTGATGAAGTAGCAGAAACTTTTTTTGAAAGTAAATCTGGTATGGGTTACGTGGAACTATCTAAGTTAAGTGATAAGTTATATAATGATGAATATTTTTTTGATGATAATCCTGCTAATAATAGATTAAACGAGATTAGTGATGTAGAAGTTAATCAACCAGAATTAAACATCACTCGAACAAATAGTGATGGTAGCTATAATGTTAAGTTGTCTGACGGTAGAAGTATTAAGTTAAAAGATAATCCTAGAAACCAAATTCTCCCTTTTAATAATAACTATCAAAATCCTGAACAACCAGTAAAATCAAAAGGACTAGAAGCTATTCCTAATGAAAGTGATGTTGAATTAATAGACACAAGAGAGCAACTTAAAAAAGATTATGAAGACTCTTCAAAACGAAAAAAATATAAACGAACTACATTAGATTCTGATAAAGAAAACAGAAGAAACAGAATGATGAAAGGAGCTGAAATGGCTCTGACAGGTCTTAAAGCTGCTGCAGGTATAACGTCTTTGTCTAAAGCAATGCAAGACCCTGACATAGATATACCTGAAATATCACCATTATTAATGGAAGCTGTCGCTAAACAAAGACAAATATCGGAGTCTGGCTTAACATCTTCTGAAAAGAATGCGGCTATGCAGGGTATGAATGATGCATATGCAGGTGCAATGAAGAACGTTTTAGGAGCTTCTGGTGGACAAAGAGGATTATTCTTGGCTAACCAAGGAACAGTAGATGCACAGCGAATACAGGGGCTTAATCAACTTGCTGCACAAGACGCTGCTCTACATAGACAGAACTTACAACAATACAATCAATTAGCGCAATCGGTGGGTTCAATGAAGCTACAAAGAGATATGACTGCTGAACAAATGAAACAATCAGCTATAGCTCAGAACAAACAAGTAATGAGTGGTATAGGGGCAAATTTATTATCTGATTCCCTTAGCGATGTTTCTTGGTATTTAAATCCTAACAGAGATTTAATTGAAAAAGGACAACGTGCATCTTATGAAAAATTCTTAGATTTACAAAATCAAGGAGCTAAATTTGATGATTATGAATACGATGTTACAGGCAATAATCTAAGAAAAAAAGAAAAATAATAAATGGATTACTCAAAAGTAAATAACGCTCTTGCAGGCTGGGTTGGTTCTGGCTCAAGAAGAGATAGAGAAAAAGCAGAGCTTGGTCAAACAATGCAGATGATGCAAATGAATCAAGCAATGCAAGAAGAGCAAAATGCTAATCAGCAAGCTATGGATGAGTTTATGCAAACTATTCAGGCTAAAGCAAGTGAGATAGCAGTACGTAATGAAGATAGAGATATTGTTCAAGGTTTATACAATCAAGAAAAATCAGTGTTTTTATCTGAACTAGAGAAAGCTGGTAATGACCCAGTAAAATTTATGAATTCTGGTGGTCGTAAGGTTATGCAGAATTTTTACAATAACATAAATAACTCTGATGAAGTATCTAGAATAAGAACTAATACAGTAGAGGTTCAAAAATACTTTGAAAACTTAGAAGGTGATAATGGTGCTAATGGACACATGATTGCACATCAGTCTAGAAGAAACTTTAATGCTTTTATGAGAGGAGATATTGACTCTTACAAACACGTACAGCTATCGCCATGGGAAGACCCATCAGAAGAAGAAATGGAAGTTGCGCCAAGTAAGGTAGACGCATACCTAAATGAAGGTCAGAATTATGCAATATTTGCAAGTAACTATGCTAGAGAGTATGGTTTATCAGACATAGCAGTAACTGACGGCTCTATTAGTAGAGATATGATAAAAGATTATGCAGCTGGATATATAGGCGCTAATAAGCAAGAAGCTATGAGACCTAACATACAGTCTGGTGGTGGTGTTAACAAATCTTATGGTATAAGAGTACAAAAACAATTTAAACGTTTCTCTAGAAATAAAATATCTACAGATGTACTTAAAAGTGGTGGTGATAATTTAAATTTAGCTTTAAAAGACTTTGATTCAGGTAGGTTCAATATAGGGACTGGTACAGATACAGATGTATTAGGAGTTAAAGGGTTTGCAGGTTATGAATTAGAATTCGCACGTTTGAGATGGGGAAAAAATAATTTAGCTGATTTAGATGGAGACACATACATACCTTCGGAAATAGCAATTTCTGATGGTACTATGTACGATGAAGATGGACAAAACTTACCTGTTGGTTATCAAATTGATGACGACATACAGCCAGCTGGTATTTACTTAGGGTATAAGATAGAAACAGCAGAAGGATTTAAACTAGTAAGAAGTGAAGATTTAGAAGGTTCTCCAAGAGATGTACAACCAGTTCTTATGCAAGAGTATCAAGATGCTGATTGGTTTTCAGGTAAAGAAAAATACTACCAAGAAATTGACACTAATAACATGACTAACATGGCTATGCTAAGTCAAGAGTCTAAAATAGATTCATCGTTAGGTAGAGCATCAGCTGAGTCTGTATTTGACCCACAAGTTGCAGAGCAAGCACCTGCTGTTGATATTAACTTTGCTTCTACACAAGAAGTTGTTGCAAAACAATTACCTGTGTATAAAAACAAAATTAATCAATACGTTGGACAAATGGGTATACAAGATGATAACGTTGTAGGTAAGAGTTTAATGCTAGCTTTAGCAGCAGGAAGCGATAACATAGACGCAAGTTTAAATCAACTACCAGGCATGTTTGGACCTGAAGCAGATTTAGAACTAAACGAAGCATTAGTAGCTGGCGACAGTAGAAGATTTTTTGACCTATATTTGCAGAAGCTTGTCAACGATAATGGAATTGACTTAGAAAGAGCAAAAAATTATTTAATACAAGTTGACGAGTTAAGAGATAAAATCCAAAAAGCATATTAGTATTATGGCTGAAGACAGTTTATGGAATCCTAATGTAGGAACACCGCAAGAAGGAATAAATGAATACGACCAATCTTTAAATAGCAACTTTGATAAGCCTGATGTAAATGATGGCTTGAATCCCCCTAATCAAAATGTAGCCCAATCTGCACAACCAGAGCCTTCACAAGAAGATTCTGGTATGTGGGGTTATACAGAGCAGGCTAGATTAGAGCAAAATCAAATGTCGCCTAATCCAATACCAGATATTCCTGAAGCAGGAAGGCCTGGTATAGACTACGACATGGGTGTTGTAGAGAAGGTTGGTAAATCACTTATGGTAGGTTTTGGAGATATGTTCCAAAGCGTTGGTGATATGGTTGACTTCTTTGATGGTAGTCCTTCTAATGCTATAGAATTACAAGTCTTTGGTACACAGTCAGATAAACCTATTTCCGATTCTTTACATAATTTTGCAGAGTACTTACAATCATATGGTGATGACGTACCAGGATTAACTGATTTACAAGACGTAACCTTTGAGTCTTTATTAGAACCTGATTTTTGGATGACTAGCGTTGCTAGAAGTTTACCGTTTGCTTTGTCATTAATGATACCTGCAGGTGCAGCAGCAAGAGGCGTAGGTCTTTTAACAAAAGGCGCAAAGTTTGAAGCAGCAGCAGCAGCAATAGCAGCAGGTGGACGTTCTATCGGATTGTCTGCTAACGTTTCTACTGCATTAGCAGCAACTAACTTAATTAAAACAGGAGCAGCTACAGTGGCAGCAGGTGCAACAAGTAACTTTTTAGAAGGAGCTGCGTTAGCAGGTCAAGCTATGAACGAAGCAATTGCGCAAGGTGTACCTGTAGAAGATGCACGATTAGTAGGTGAGCAAGTTATGAAAGATAACTTATTATCTATGGGTGCAGATATAGCACAGTATGCATTATTTATGGGTGCAGGTGGTGTTGGATGGGCAGCAAAAAAAGGTCTACAAGGTCTTAGTGGTACAGTTGTAGGTAAAACAGCAACTGCAGCATCTAAAAAGGCAGCTATAGCAGCTTTAAAAAACCCAGGCATGACATCTGTTATTAAACGTGCATCTAAAATTTTAGGTGCAGGTGCTGCTAACGGTTTGACTGATGGTATGATAGAACAATTTCAAGAAGTTTATCAAGACTGGTCAGTGCAACGTAGAATTGCAGATGCTAAAGGTGAAGACTTTCCTGATTATTTAGAGTTTTTCCAAGACAAGGAACAATTACCGACAAGAGTTGTTTCGTTTGCTACAAGTTTATTAATGTCTGGAGCTTCTAACATGATTAGAACCGCATCAGAAAATAGAGTATTTTTAGATAAATCTTTAGATGATAGATTAGAATCACACGAGTTATTAGATATTTTTAATAATGAAGTGGAAGCAGGGGAATATGTAACTAACAAACCTACATATACAGTAGACCCTACTACAGGAGAGCCAGTAGAGAAAGATAATATAACTGTATTAAAAGCAGAACAAATGCAAGAGCTAGGTAGAGATACTGCAGCTCGTACAATGATTATGAATGCTGTTAGAGGTGGAGTTGCTGAAACGGCTAGAGTTATGGAATTTCTTGGCGCTCAACTACAAGCTGGTACTATTAGCGAATCACAAATGGAGATGTATCAATCTACACTTACAGAAGTGCAAGATGCTGTTGCAAAATATCCAACACAAAATTTAAACAATAAACAGAAGACTAAATTAGTTGCTCATGCTTGGCTTAACAATACAGTAACACAAGCAATAGCAAAACAAATAGAAGATTTTGATGCGCAAATTAACGAGATACAATCTTTAGTTGATGATGGCACTCAAAAACAGCCTTGGGCAGATGGTGAAATAGCTGGTATAAATGTAGCTAAAGAGCAGGCTCTTAAGGAGTTAAAGTCTATAAAATCATCTAGCTCTGAAACAATTAGACAAATATATAAAGAGGCAGAGCAACAAACAGCTAAAGATGTTTTTCAAAAAAACGTAGCTCCGTTATTAGATTCAGCTGCACAAAAAGCTTCTAAAGGTGAGTCGCTTACCTCTGAAGAGCAAGAAGCTGTAGATAATAACAAAGCAGCTTACAAGTCTTATACAGAATCATACACCAAAGTTGATGCTATAAATAAAGCTTCTGAAAAGCTAGGTAAAAATATATCTGATTATGAATCGACTGTAAATGAAGACGGTAGTGTAGAGTTTAAGAAAAGTGAAAATGGTAATACTAATGTTGTCACTGTAGATAAAGACGGTAATGTAACAGAAAAAAATTCACGAACAAGTGACATCGTTGATGAAGCTGTTGAGAACTTAGAACAAGAAGCAGAGCAAAATCAAGATTCTGAAACAACGGAAGACGACGGTGGTATTGATGAAGCTATCAACAAAGAAGAATCCGTTGAAGCAGAAACTATAAATACAGAAATAAACAGTAAGAACTCAACAGCTGGCGCTATAAAACTTGCACTAGAAAACAATTTAGATATATCAAGTTTAATAGGCAAAGGTAGCGGTAAAAATAAAAGAATATTAAAAGCAGACGTACAACGTTTATTAGATGTAGTAAACAATACACCAGAAGGTCAAGATGACGGACAAGGTAGGTTGTTTAATTCTTTGTTAGAAGGAGCTAAACTTATTAATAAACAAGTAGCAAAATCAGCTAAAAAAGTATTTAGTAAAGAAACTTATGGCTCGGTAGTATCATATGTAAAGAAACATATGGCTAAGAGACGAATTAAGAACGCTTTTATCATAGGACAAGGTTCAGAGCGTGTGTTACAATCTTTATTTGCAGATAAGGCAGCAGACGGCCTTATATCAAGCGCAATTATGACAGACATAGCTAAAAAGGGAACAAACTTTTTAGGTTACATGGCTGGTCTTAGTGTGTTTATAGATGCAGATTCAGAATATGCAGACGAAACTTTCTTCCACGAAAACTTTCATGGATTTAGAAAACTGTATGGACACTTACCTGAAGTACAAGCTATGATGAAAGCTATTGTAGACCAGGAAATATACAACAGCATTAAAATGACTTATGCTAGAAACATTGTTTATAGCCATAAAAGAATAGCTGGCTCTGGTACAATACTACAAAAACAAGCATTAAAAGTTATTAATAGAAACAGAGGTGCTAACAATAAAATAGCTACTACTATAAATGAATACTCACAAATGAAAGGTGAGTCTATTACATTTGAATTACATAAAGAATTTTATGAAAGTAGTTTAGAAATACTAAAGAAAGAAGGTTATGTAGAACTAGAATCTACTAATCAAACTAATATACAAGACGAAGCGTTAACTAAGCTTGCTGGTATATATGGTGCTGAAAATCAAGACATGTTTATAGCAGACCCTGCAAAACGTAAGGCCTATAATGAAAGCATGAAGTCTTGGAAAAGTAAAATAGCTAGTGCATTTACTAAAGAAGAAGCAGAGTTTTCATTAGAAAAAGCATCTAAAGGTCAATACAAAAAAGGAGACGGTCTTGATTTAGAAGAATCGTTTGCACAAATAAAAGATTTAATTGCTACTAAAGAAAAACGTTATTCAAATCTTAAAGAATCACCATCAACTCTTGACATACAAGCTCTAGAGCGTGATGCTGTAAGAAAAGAAATACGAACTGTATTAGTAGGAGAGAGAGATAATATTATTAAGGCAGCTCAAGATTTTAAGAGTAAAGATTTGCCTAAAATTTTGGAAGAATCATCCACTGGTGAAACTGATGTAGATGCACAACTTGAAGACATCAAAAGTAAAATAGCTACAAGTTCAGCATTTAGAAAATTAAGAGTTGGATTAGTACAAAAAATCTTATCTCCATACAAGCCTGGAACTGAGGACTTTAACACTGTAAGGGAGATGTTGTTGACAGATGAAAAATATCTATCTAACATTATGAACTCTTTCTTTCAGTCTAAATTACAAGAAGACGCAATTAACGAACTTAATCAACAAATGATTATGTTTGATAATAACACAATGGAAGCGTTAAGAGACGATATTGATGATGAGTCTGGTGCTATGTTAGCACAAATATTAGACGAGCATGAGCATATGTCTGACAAGTTTTATAAAATTGTTAGAATGTTTATAGAAAAAGAAAAGTATATAGGAAGTAATTCTATAAGCGGACGTGAACTTAAAATGGTTACGAACAAAGAAAACATAATGAGAGGGTTAAAAAAGTTAAGTCTTGAATACCCTTCAGCAGAAATGTTTGTAACAGAAGCGCAAGAGTTGATTGAAAAAAGAAACTTTAATCCAGATGTACTAGAAAAAGTAACAGGTAATTTTTTACACTTTTTAAGTACAGAGATAGACTCAGTTGGTCAAGACATATTTAGTGCTGTTTTGTTGCAGTTCCGTTCTATGACAACAGAAAAAGGTCTGATGATAAAAGATGGTACATGGGCGTTAGCTATGACCACGCAAATGCGAAGAGATATTAACAAAGCTCATAATACAGTAAGAGAAAATTGGGAGCAAAGTCTTACATATAGAAATGAAGAAACAAGAGGTGAGTGGCTAAAGTCATTGGCAGAAACAAGAATAAGTTCTTATAATGCTATCAAATTTAATTCAGCGCAAACTCGTCAAGACAAGGATAAATATTATAAACGTATTAATCTAAAAAACACGCAACAGCACTACGACATATACAGAAATTATGAAGCAAGACTTGATATATCAAGAGGGCTAGCTAAATTACTGTACGAAACTAATGGCTTTAATGACAAGAATGTTTTAGACTTTATAAACAGAAACATGCTTCCGTCAGACATGCAGCTTACTTTTAAGCAATTTAAAGAACAAAGCATAAAAGATGAAAACGGTAATATATACAGTATACAAAACTACTTTACGAAAGAACGTATAGAAGAAATGTTTTGGAAAACTATAGCAGTTGATTCTACACTACAAGAGCAATATAATGAAGAAATAGGCTTAAAAAGATTCCAACAAATTGCTGAAAGAGATGTACTTAATCAGATTTTAGGTAATAGTTTTTACGATGTTGAAATGTCGCGTCATCTTAAATCTTTAAAAGTTAATATATCAGACGAGAAAAAACAAGAAATACGTAATATTTACCAACAAAAAATAGCTGATAGATTCCAAGAGTCTAAATGGACTAATGCCTTACAAGAACAAAACGAAGCATATATAGTGCAGGCTGACTCTTTATATATGTACGATTTTTCCGTTAAGGAAGGTAAAGACATAGACGGTTTAACTTTTGAATCAGGTAAGGTAGATGAAGACAATCCTAACTCTACGTCTAGAACTTTCTTTATAAAAAGTGGTACTGATGTAAATGAGGTACAAATTAAAAAAGACGGTACATACAAAGTAGTAAAGTCGTATCACAAAAAAGAATATGGTTCTGTAAGTCTGTTTGTAGTGTCAGTTCAAGACAATCCAGATGTTCGTGCTGTATTCCAAGACCTTAAGGGTTTGTCTTACTCATCTAAACAAATTATAGGCGCGATATTAGACGACACTAATGAAGGTTATATGTCTAATCAAATATCTCCTGAAAGCAATCAGATTAATAAGGTGTTAAGAAAATACTTTTTAGAGTACCACAAGGATTCGTTGTCTGATTATATAAAAGAAAACAAATCAGCTTTCTTATCTATGTTTACGTATGGCAAAAAAGCTATACATGTAAATCCGTATGCTATGGGTATGGCACAGGAAGACGTTCTCAGTCCAAGTTATTATGAATTGAACTACAGAACTAACGACGGTGATTTAGATAATGTGGTAGATAGAAATAGAATGACAAACACCGCTGTTACTACAGCAGACTTTAATCAAATTTTATTAGCAATAGAAAACGGTAACGATACGTATCATCAAGTAATAAAAGATTACTCAGATAAATCAAGACGTTACTACGCGAAAGCTTATACAATCAAAACAAGAGAAGAAGCTTTTAGAAAACTAAAAGATTTAGTTGATTATCATAAAGCTAAAACACAATCTATCGTTGATAAACACAATGATACTAACAACGATTTTGATATACACTTAGTCGTTGGTGCAGATATTATTGCTAAGCTAGAAGAATCGGGTTATTTAATTGACCAATTAGAAGTCGATAATAGAGGCGCACTAAAAGGTACTAGAGGTCAACTTAACTTATTAGATGATGAGATTTTTAAGTTAACTATTGACGGAGAAAGTTATGACCTATCTAACATAAAAGAGCACAGCAGAATGATGAGTGTGTTATCAGGTAGAGTAGACTTAGGTGGTGATGTTTCTACACAATTATTAGCTAGTGTTAATTATTTTGTAAATAAGTATTGGCTACAAGACTTAAACGCTTCTACGATGGAAGAGCAAAGTTTTGTAATGAAAAACAAAAGAGCTACTGGTTGGATTGCAAATCATGACTCAACCTTCGCAGGAGAAAGAGTTGAGCTTATTGTTTTTAAAGACGTAGAAGTTACTAATGAAGACCTTGTACACAAAGTACAAGTACTAGGCCCTAATGGATTAGAGTCTGTTGACATTGCAGCAGAAACTATGGATTCAGCATCTTACGTAACAGAAGAAACTGCTAACAGAATTATTAACAAACACGGTAATATTGTTGACGTTAAAGGTTCTTTTAAATTCGTTGGTTACGGTAGAAATATAGATAACAAGAAAATAGCTTCGTTTTTTGGACAAGAGTCAAATCAATTTTATGCTAAAGGTCACACTATAGTATTAAATGAAAAAACACAAGGACCTCTTAAGTCTATATATAAAGCGTTGAAAGCTAGAGAAAAATACAATAAAGATAACGGACTTCATCTAAATAACGTTATGGCTTATGCTAATGACGCAATAAAGAAGGGGTTGGTTTATGGTAAAGGAGACAAACAAAAAAATCACTTAGGTTTAAATGAATGGGCTAGCTTACTTAAAGAAGGTGATGAAGCTGTTAATAATTTTATTAATAGTTATTCTTACGATGAAATGTCAGATAACTATGGATATGATGGTAGATTCTTTGGTATACAAGGAGAGTTAGATAAAGACTCTAAAACTGCAACCGCATCTAAACAAATGTTTTCTAACATACAGTTGTTTTTAGACCACCCTAACAGCGAAGTACGTAAGGCTGCACAAGCTATAGCAATATCTCATATTTCTGCTTTAGAAGAGCAAACTAATTCTTCTGAAGTGATGACAAAATCTAGAGAAGATTTATTGCTAGGTAAAATAGAAGATGAATCTTTTGCTACAACATTGAAGACTTTGCTAGAAGATGGCTACACTGACATGCCTGCAATGAGAGATGCATTACTTAAGTTATTGCAAGCAAAAATAGTAAAAGGTGCAACAAAACTTAGAACAGGTGGTACGTTATCACTACAAGAATCAGATGTGTTATACGGTTGGAAAGCAGGTGAAGTAAAAGACGTAGTGCAAACAGACCTATCCCTTAAACCAATGAGTGTTATTGCTAACACTAATTCACCTAAATATAAAGGAAAGAAAAAGGCTGAAGGATACAAAGTACAAGTGGCAGAAGCTGCTATATCATCACACATGGCTGAACAATTAGGTTTAACTTCTGATGATTATGACAGCAAAACAGGTAAAATTAAAGACGAGAAGCAAGTTGAGTTTTTAGCTACGCGTATACCTGCAGGTTCAAGTGGCTCAACAGTGGTTTTAAAGTCAGCATATGTTGCATTAAAGCCTGGAAATACTATAGCAATACACCCGACTGTATCTGCTATATTAGGTTCAGATTTAGATGGTGATATGTTACACATTAACACTATAAATACAAGCGAAAACCTAAGCCCTTTACAGGAAAAAACAAACACACTTACGCAGTCTATAATGGATATGTATAAGATGCCTGAGATACAAAACTCATTAACTAAAGAAGTTGAGTTTAAATCTGTAATGAAAGCTACAGACAGTGTTTTAGAATCAGGAGCTTCAGATATAGCTAACGACTTTTCTTTATTAGGTGCACATCAAATGTATGGGCAAACTAAAGGTAACGCTCCTATGATTGCTTTAATTGCATCACAGAACTTAGTGTATAATTACATCTCTAAGGGTAATCCTTCTATTATGTTTGAAGGTAAAGAGTTGTCGTTTACAGACTCACAAGGTGATATTATACCATTAAGCAAAGAATTGAAAACTTTAGATAATAACTTCACAGAAGATGGTGGGGGAACTTGGTATGAAATAACTAAGTATCTTAACTTAATATTAGATGATGGTAAAAACAATAAAAGAGCTAAGTATGGGTTTATGAAAAACACAGGCTCAGCTTTTGTTATGTTGCTTAAAATGGGTGTAAGGCCAGAAAAGATAGCATCATTTATGAAGAGTACGCAATGGAACAGTAATCCATTGTACATGTTTTACGATGAACAAGAAAATAGATTAGAATTAGAGTCTAAACTTAAGGAGGCTTTACTAAAAAGATTACCTAAAAAAGAAGCAACACAATTAAAGAACGCAAGTCACGAAAAACTAATAGACGCTGTATACAGCAAAGACGGTAAATTATCATTTGATTTAAGTAATACAAATGAAATTGACCAGCTTGCTTTGTTTTTAACTTTTCAAAAAGTTAATGACGATATATTTAGTATCAGTCACTTTTTAAGTTTAGATAAAGCTTTCAGTGCTGAACCTATTATTGCTATGTCAAGACATCATAAAGGATTGTCAGCATTAGCCAATCAAACAAGCAAAGACTTGTTAGTGGATACTATAGGTAGTAAAATGGGTAATGAGGGTTCTTTCTTTAGAAGGTCAGTCAAACTGCATAGTAAATTACTAAACAAACTATTTACAGAAGACCCTGAATACTCTAATGGTTATACATATGGTTTGTTAGGAGCTATGCAAATAGATGGTCTAAAAGACAAATCAGGCGTGCATTCAAGTTCTGGTGTTTTAAATAGTGAAATTAACACGTATAGTAAAACAGCTAAAGACAATAAAGGTGCTGAAAAACACATTGGTATTTTAACAGATGGTAAAAAATACGAACTGTCAGAATACGAAGAGGCTAATATTAGACTAGCAAAAGCTTTGACTCTTACAAGGGCAGCTATACATAGTAATATTGATTTAAAAGCTAGCATAATAGACAATGTTGTAAACCCAAAAAATACAAGAATTATAGAGCAACATCCTTATTTTAATTATTTAACTAAAGCTGAACAGTATGCAATAGTAACACAAAAAATATCTGAAATTTTAGATGACCCAATGTTTGCAGACAATAGGTTCGGTGAGTACGTAGATGACAATGTTAGTTATAGATTTACATACGGTCATGAAATACAAAAAATTAGACAAGAAAATAAGGTTGATAAACCAGCAGAGCCTTCTTCTGTAACACCACAATTTAAAACAGAAAAAATACACCCAGGAGTAGAAGTTAAAAGAAACTCTATAACAGAAGAAGAACAAAAAGAATTATTTGAAATGCTTAGCCCTTATATAATAGAGCAAGGAGCTAAAACAAATAAATCAAAGTCTGCACCAGTTATGATTGGTTTAGGTTTAAGATGGGATTATAAAAGTAACAACCCTAATTTAAATCCAATAAATGTAGGAGACATATTAGGAGGTCTAGGGCAGAAAGAAAAATATGGTTATTACGATAAAGCTATTGATGGTTCTGATTTACCACCTATAAATAATAGGCTAAAAGAATTAATGACCAAAGCAACAGGTATTGATGCTAGCAACTATGATGGCGCTATAGTTAATGTGTACAGAGATGATTCATTTATAAGTACACATCAAGATGTAGATGAATCTGCAGGTGCTAAAAAATACCCTGTTTTAGTAACTAACCTAGGTGGTTCAGGAAATCTATCACTAGAAAGAGTAGGCGTTCAACAAGTGAACTTAGACTCTGGTGATTCATATGTGTTTGGTATTGACGGTGTTAATAGAGATGTGTTCCATAGAACGTTTCCTAATAATGCAGATGGATTCTTACCAGCTATTAGTACTAGGTTAGATGGTCAAAACTTTAAAGCAGGAGAGTATAGAATATCAATAACTCTTAGACGAGTGAAACCCCTTGAGTCAGGAATGCCTGCACAGCCTGCGCAGTTAAGTGACGCAGAAGTTGCAGAAACATACATGACTGGTAATGAGGTTATTAAAAAAAATAAGGTAGTTAGCTTTAAGCCAAACATGAATAAGCTAATGAACACTATTGACTTTACAGAACAAATTAGATTAATACAAAAAGATTTTGCTGCTCTTCCAGGTTTTGTTAAAGACTTTTTTATAGCAAACGATTTTCTTGCAACAGGTTGGGGTAGTAACGGAAACTCTTTAACTCCGTTCTTTAATAAATCTTCATTAGACAAAATAAACACCACTTATAAATCTATAAAAGACGAAAGTGTAAGTACGTTTGAAAAAGATATTGAAAAATACGCTAAGAAGAATCCTAACTACATTAAAGTAAAGCGTAAGGACAAAGCACAAGAGACTACTATAAATGCTCGTAGAATGGCTGCAATGGCATATATGGCTATACATGGTAATGATTATGCATTTGATAATAACGGGTTGTTTAAAACATCTACAGAGCAAATAGGTTCTAACGAAAAAAACACTGTTGTTACTATTGAAGACAATCATTTTAAATCTGATAGGTTAGTAGATAAAAAACAATATTTAGATAAAAATCTAACTAAGCGCCCTATTTTATATTACGAAGGGTTTAGAGAAATTAACATGCTATCTGCTTTTAGCGACTTAATGACTAAAAACAAAACTGTTCAGTCTAACAACATTGTGTACAGTAATGGAACAGACGATACTGTACAGTACAATCAAGTGCCAGTATGGGAGTTTGAAAAAGGTCAGTCTTATAAAGGGATTGGCGAGAAAATGTCACCTGAAGAATACGCACAGCGTAAAGGTTACGACATGGCTACTATTAGCCCAGACGAAAAAGAAAGGCTAGAGAAGGACTACATGATTTATGAAGAGTCTACTAAGTTAGTATCAAGATTGCATGATAAACTAATGCAAGAAGGTATAGACAACGTAGAAGGCTATAGATACAACAATCTTAAAGGCACAGAAAAAAATAATCAAAAGAATTCTATAGATGCTAAGTTTAAACAAGCTCAAGGTTTGTTTAGAGAATACAATGACGCTTTAACACACGATAAGTTTATATTGTCTGATTCTTTACAGCAGAACTTGTTTAAGAAAACGCAAGGGCCAATAGAGGCTAATATAGATGAATATGCAGCAGACCCATTAAGAAGGTTTTTAGAATTTCATTTTGGAAATCATATATCTGAATATCAAATATCTGAATGGGAGTTTGTTAATGGAAAAGACTTTGTAGAATCTATTACACAAGCTGAAAAAGATAAAGATATATCTGATTTAAATATGTGGCTGTCTCCAGGAGATTTTGGTAAAAGTAAACCTGCAGTTGCATATATTAATAAAAACATGAAAATGACCCACATGAAGTACACAAGGAATCTTAACCTTGTTACTAAAGAGATGAACGATAAACTCGAAGGGTTGTTTAAGTTAAAGTTTGGTAATAGTATAGAAGGTAAGGCTAAAAAGTTCTGGATGAAATATTCACCTGTAGGAAACAAATCTATAGTTGACACGTTATTTGAAAACTTAGTAGTACATACAACTGGATTAAAAAAAGTTATACAAAAAGACGGTTCTGTTATATACAGAGACATGTCAAATACTAAATTAAACCCTGAGTTATTTAAGTCTGATGGTAGCATAAAAGATGGGGCAAACACTGTATATAGTAGGTTAGCTAAAGAAGAACAAGACTACCTAAAGATGTATACAAAGTTTACTAAATTTTATTCAGGTCTAATAGAAAACAAAGAGCTTTACTCACAATCAAAAGGTGCTACATACATACCTGGTATATCGTCATCTAAATGGGAGACATTACAGCGAAGAGGTTTGTTTGGTGTTTATTTTCAAGCCTTTAGAGGTGACAATGATTTGCACGACTTACAAATTACTGCTGTAAATCCACTTACAGGAAACACTGAAACGTTAGATTATTTTAGTTGGAAATCTATTTTCTTATATAGAAGTGAAGATGATAATTCATTTGTAGTAAAAGAAGTACAAGGTAGTGACGGCTCAACAAGAAGTACGTACTCGAATGTATCTAACAAACAGTCAGGTGTTGAACGTATTGTTAGTTTTGAACAAATCAAAGAAAGGGCTAGACAAATAATGAAGTCTGGTACTGATGATGCAAACAGACCAGTGATGAAAAGCTCGCCCATCAATGATGTAATGGCACTAGAGTCAGAAGCTGCAATGAATAGATTTAACGCAAAGCAGTCTATGTCTTCATCGTATTTAGCTACAATGAACCTACATAAAGCTTTGTTAAACTATGTTCAGATATTTATGTTTCAACATGGTACTGCATATAGAGATGGAGAAACATTTAAGTTTTTAAAGTTTGATATTGATGACCGTGAGTTTAATGAGGCTTCTTTTAATTTAGATGATGCTAATAAAAAAGAAAACAAACTTGCGTTCACTGGATTTGAAGACAAGAAGCAAGAAATAGATGCTGCTATAGCAAATCTTGGTAGTGGTAAGTATTACGATAGTAATATTAAAATAGGAACAGGAAAAAACAAAAACGCTATTAACTACTTACAAAAAGTTGTTAAAAGACATCTTATAAATAAAGAAAGAGGTTTTACTTTTAGTGGTGTAGAAGCAGAGTCAGGAATAACAAACTTTTTTGTTAACTGGACTATGTATATAGCGTTAGGTTTAAATGTACCTGCAGCTATTGGTAACGTAATGATTGGTAAATACAACGCTTGGAGACAAATGGGTATTGGCGACATGGCTAAAGGAGAAGAAAGATTTTGGGGTGTAAGTAGTGAAAAAGGCTACGACTCAAACAAAATGAAGAAGTCACGAGCTATGATAGAAGAGTTTGGTATACTTACATATAGAGCAGAAGAAATTGCAGAAGGTGTAGGTGGAAGCTCTTTAAGTTCTTTGATATTTGCACCAATGATTGCTGCAGAACAATGGATACAACATGCTGCCTTTTTAGGCGCTCTAACCGATGAACAGTGGAATGCCTATGAGTTAAACAAGAACGGAGATTTAGTTCTCAAAAAAGGTGCTAACCCTATAACACAAGAAGAGTTAGCTATATTAGAAAGAGATGTAGTAAACGTACAAGGTCGTGGGTATTCTGAAACAGATAGTAGAATGATACAACTTTATTCTTTATCTAACATGACTATGCAATTTAAAAGATGGTTTCCAACATTCTTAAGAGATAGATTTGGTAAAGAAGATATAGACGACTTAGGTACTTTACGTATGGGTTCTATACCTGCAGTTGCAGACTTTATGGCCAAAATGAAAGAAGAAGGAAAACAATACGATATACGTAAATGGAACGAAGAGCTTAAAAAGCTACCTAAACACAAAAGAGATGCAGTGCTAAGATGGTGGAGAGGAACACAAGGTGTTGTTATAGTAGCTATGTTAATGGGTATGGCAGGAATGGCAATGGATGACGACGAAAAGAAAGATAACCCAGCATATGAAATGATGGAAAAACTTCTTGGAGATATGTTATTAATTGTTAACGCGCCTAAACTTGTGTATATGGGTAACATACCAGCTTTAAATACGTTTAAAAACTTAAATTTAGCTGTATACCACGCTGCAGTTGGTAGTGAATACTCGCGTAAGTCTAAGTACGGTGAAAAAGGAGATAAAAAGTTTGTATCAAATCTTGCACAGCTTTTACCATCACCTGCTCGTATTCCGTTGACACTTTCTGAAAAGAAGAAAAGAACTTTGTAAGAAAAGCTAAGTAAAATAATTACTATATTTGTTAGATAAAATTATACAATGGCATTAGAACTAAATAGCGACATAGCTGTAGAGCTTAACATAACTGCAAGAAAAGGTGATTCTTTTTTAGCTAAGTTAAGTGTTGAAGATGAAAATGGTTTGCCGTATGATTTACGTGGTTCACAAAGTTCGGGGGTTGATAGTACAAATGGTCAAATAACTGCCTATCAAGGTAAAATGACTATAAAAAAAGCAGGAACAGAATTTGAGGCTTTAAACGTGTATTCATATTGGTGGAAAGATAAGTTAATAAATAACGTTGTTCCAACCTTGGCAAGAACAGGTCATTGGTCAGGAGATAAATCGACTGCTAATGGAAGTCAAACTCTAGGTAGTACAACTGCAAGTTATGCTGGTATATGGTTTAAGTCAAGTGGAGGAAATGCAGGAGACACTATTCAAATTAATATACCTTCTGAGTACATGAATTTACCTGCTGGTGTGTACGAATATGATTTTCAGACAAGAAACAAAACATTATACACAGCAGCTGACTCTGATTCAGGCGCTTCATATACAACTTGGATGTATGGAACTTTTACAATAACTAACGACATAACTAAGCAATGACGGTAATAATTAATCCAATAGAGCAAATGCAGACTATTGCTATTAACTCAGCTGGTGTAGGATTAGGTTCGTTACCTAATGGAGCAACAGAAAGTCTAATAGAATTAAAGTACGATTTTGATAATATACCAAATTTTGATAACGGATTGCAAAAGGGTGATTTGTGCATACTGCAAACTACAGCTTCAGGACAAGAAGGTAGTTATGAATCACTTTCTTTATTGAAAGCCGATACTAACACTTCAAATCAAAGCACAAAAAATGTGTTTATATTTATTAGTAGAATAAATGGTATTTTTACTTTAATGCATAAAGGTTATGTAGAGTATGAAAATTTAGAAGGTGGACTACAATCATGGCGAGCAGGTGAAACTCTTTATGTAAATGAAGGTAAGTTATCTTTATCACCACCACAAACTTCAAATAATTGGGTGAAATCTATAGGGTTTTGCTTTCCTAATATTAATAACAAATTACTTATTTGGTTTGAACCAGATAGTACAGTATTTACAATAGCATAATTAAAAAAAAATAAAACATGGCAAATTATCCATTAATAACTGGTAACACTAATACGGCTTTAAATGCTATCACAACTGAGGCAGTAGGCATCCAAAAAATATCATTGACTAACTCAGTTAATGGTAAATTAGACCAATATGTTATACTTACTATTAAAAGTTTGGGAGATGTTGGTACAGCTGTAGATATAACAAAAATTTCTACAGTAGACGAAAACGATGTTGATTCGGACACTTTATTAAGTGAAACAGGAAATGGTTATGAGAAACAAAAAAATTCTGCATATCAGTCTAGACTTTTTACTATTTCTCCTTTACAAAAAACTGCAACTACTTGGGTACAAGAAGAACCATTTATAGGTGTAGTTGATGCTAATCATAATGTACAACAAAGACATACTGCAAGCTGGGCAACTGGTTCAGGAGACCATGCTGTTCCTGCTGCCACCGTATTAGAAGCAAATACAGCATCGTCGTATTGTATAATAAATTCAGCTGGTGAAGCATTAGAGCTTAACTCAACTAACACATATGCAGCAGCTATTGCTGCAGGACACTCTATTGTACCTTTACATAATCATCAATACATTGTTGATAATAATATACCAAAAGGACAATATGTAAACTTTTTAATAAGAGCTTCTGCAACAACTGGTTTTGATACAAATATTACACATAAACTATTAATTAATCATGATGCTAATGTTCTATATTCTGGTACAAATCAAAATTTTGAAATTAGTTTAAACGCTTCTTCTTTAAATATATTTCAGCTTGTTGCTGAATTTAATTCAAATTCTATAACACAAGGCGCTGATTTAGGTGCACGTTATTCAACTATGAATTTTATACCAACTAATGAGATAACTGGAAATTCGTGGAGATATGACAAGTTTGCATTTTCAGGAATGGATTTTGCTGCAGATGAATTTACTTTACCATTAGCTCTTGATGGTAATACCGATATTGCATCTGCTCAATTGGCAAATGCTGATTCCTATCAAGGAAGTTGGCTTCTGAGTACAGAAAAACAAAATACTTTAGCAGGCTTAAGTCAAATGTTTACTACTAATATAAGGGTTTATGATAATTCTTTTGTAAAACAACTATTTGAAGTTAGACAAACAAAAAGCTTGTTAGAAAATATAAACTTTAATGACAATAGACAAGAAGCAGGTAATGAATTTGTTCGAACTATTAAACATTTAAATTCAGCATACACTACTGATGGTGAAATATCACAAGCTGGTGTTGTGTATGAGTCGTCTCCATCGTCTAATGGTGTATATACTAACTTTAGTTTATCTGATATAAAATTAGACCAAACAGAATCTATAGAAGTTAAAATAGATGATGACAAAATAGAAGATATAGATTATACTTTTTCAACTGGTGTATATTCTTTATATACATATCATGCTGATTATGCTGAAAAAAATGGAACTATCGATAATTACAGTGTAACTCCTAGTTCTAGTACATCCGCAAGTTTAATTCCACACGTGTCAGATGTAAATATTAAATTTAAAGGAACAAATGATAAATTAACAGGTGTTGCACAACACCCAATGTATACTTGGGCGTATAGTAATTATTCTAAAGGTTTAACTGAGCACAACGTAACTATAAATACGCTAGAAACTCAAGATTTAATAAACTTTAATGGTTTATCAACTTCTAACTTGATTACAAACGAACAGCTTTACTGTAAAGACTCTAATGTTGATGTATCTGTTAAAGTAGCAGCAGGCGAATCAAATTTAGCTCCTAGAACAGATTCAGAAGTTGCATCAACGGTTGTGCCTGATGTTGCAAATCCAAATAAGTATTACACTGTATATGCAGATAAGGAAGTGCCTGAACAATCAACTATAACTTCTTTAGCCAGAAACGGCAACGGAGTCTATTCAGGTAGAAATACAGAAGGTCATCTAGAAGTAGATGTTGAATTTAGAGCAGCAAAAACAAGTTGGCAACCTGGTAGTGCTTATTATGGAACTAATAGAATTCCTTGGTTTCATTTATTTAACGAGTACAAACTTAAAACAGCTCATACTACTGTTAGACCATTAATTAATTTTACGTATGACGAAGACAAATGCGGCGTACATGAAGTTACGCGATTAGAGTTTTATGGTATTCCTAGTCTAAAAACAGCTACAAATTCTAGTATATTAGATGGTCCTTTTGATTGGTCATCAGATAGTAGTCGTGAGTTTAGACAAACATCTAGAGTTGTATTAATAACTGCAGATTCAGATTCATTAACACATAGAGTTGCTGCTGATGTTGATTTAGCTTCGTATGTTGTAGGAATGGAAGTGTTTGGTTTAACAGGCTATTTCGAAGGTAGAAACTTTATTGGGGAAGTAGTTCCACATGGTTCTAACGCAACTATTATAAAATTAGTTCAAGAAGGTGCTGACGGTCAAGCTGGAAGTACACCATCTGTAAGTATTGCAGCTACAGATAATCAAGGAATTACTGTTGAAATAGGTAAGCCAACACAAAAAGTTAATTTTACAAGAGACAACTATCCTTACACCACTTTAGGAAACTTTGAAGAAAGAGCAAGAGTTCAAAAAACTTATGGTTCAGATTTAAGTTATTACAATCCTGAAATTCAACCAATAGACTTAAAAGTTCAAGATAGAATAGTAAACCGACAAGTACCTTTATCAGCCTACGTTGCTCTTTGGAATGGAATGTTTGTAGAAAATAATTTAGCTGTAAACCAAGAAGCAGTAGTAACTTCAAATGCAATAGCTGAGTTTCCACAAAAAACTACAGTTGTTAATTATAGTCCAAAAGAAAAAAGCATCACTTATAATGCCGCTGAAATACCTAGTGAAAGATATTACAGTCAAGAATACAATACTGACGTTTATTTAGGTGATGCAATGGCTATGTATTATGAAACAATTTTATTGCCTTTAGAAGGTATTTATTCTCATACAATGGATTTTTTCTTAACTAATTTAGGTGTAGAAGATGTAATCTTTAATTCTGCAAAATTAGTAGACCCTGTTTATTTACCTGAAGGTGTTTATCAATTAAAACCACATAATGCTACTACTCCAACTTGGTCATTAGAACATAATGTTACAACTGAAACATCGGTATTGTCAAACACAAATACTCCAATTAATACAGAAACTAAAGATGTGTTTAATACTAGCTCAACGCCAGAAACAATTGTACGCTCTGAAAGCGTTCATAGAAGAATGAAAAAATACGCTGGTGAGATTAAAGAAAGAATAAAACTTGACGAATTTAAAATATCAGGTAATTCTGACAACAAATTATCAGTTAATTTTAGTGTTGCTAGTAATACAAATGTAGCTGGAGATTACTACAAGTGTCTTGAAGTTCATTACGTAAGAGATATTGGTCCAAATCAATTATACTCTGGTGCTCTTAGAACATATGGTCAACAAGGTATATGGGTAATGAGAAAGCTCATTAAAATCTCAATAACCACAGAAAACAAAATATCTGTTACAGATGTTGATAATTCAGATATAGGTGGTTTTAATGGCGATATAGACTTCACTGTTGTAGTATAAAAATGCCTAGAATTCAAAAATTATTTAATGAGTTCGGAAAAACATATTACACTCTACCTTTAACGATAACTAACGTTTTAGGTGGAGTGTTAATATTGAAAAAATTATATGTACAAAACAATCTAGAAGATAAAGAGTCTATTGAAGACAATATTGTTTTTACAATTGATGATTTTCAAACAGATTTTAGTAATTCACAACAATTAAATGCTGTAAATTATACTGTAAATCATTTTGGTCTTACATCAGAAAATATTTCAAAAAACGATAAAGTAAATTTTGAGTATTTGTTAAATCATAATAAAACGTTAGATTTAACTATTGTATTTGACCCAAGTGTATCTCAGTTTAAAACTGTACAAGGAACGTTTACAGCAAAATTTGTTATTAACTATGTTGTAAATAATACATCTCAAGCCGAATTGCATTTAAATTTAAAAGGAAATGTAGATAGTAAAGAAGTTGTAACTGTACATGGAATTGATTATAGCAACATGAAAACTGTATCAGGAGTGCCTATATCAAACGTTATTAAATTATTTTAATATGCCTTTTATACCTACTGTCGGAATGTTATACGCTGGAGGACAAGTGTTTTATGTCAACTCCACAGAAGAATATGCTTTAATATTAGGAGCTGATTTAGGAGAAACATCTTTAGATGCAGATAGTAGTATTACAAGTAATTCTACTTCAACAAATTTAGGCACAGGTTTAAGTAACACAATAAGTATATCAGCTTTTAATTCAACTCAAGACTCTGCCTATAAAGCATTAAACTATGACAATCAATCTTATGATGATTGGTACATACCATCAAAAGATGAGTTAGGATTAATTTATAATTCAAGGGGGTCATTGTATATTTATAAATCAGGAGTTTTTTATGCGTCTAGTAGTTTGGTTGACACAAAAAACTATTTTATATTACAGAGTGCTTCTGGTTCTTTTTTCGATACAGTGGTTACAAACCCATCTATTAATGTTTTAGTAATAAGAAAGGTATTTTTTTCAGCACCAATAATAAATATAGATTTTTTTAGAAATAGACCGTTAGCACCTAGAAGAGATTTTATTGATTTTGGAAGTATGATTGCTACAGATTTTTCAATAGTGCAAACTATAAATATTACAACAAGAAAAAGAGACCCTATTTTGATAGGATTACATATAGATGTTACAAAGTTATCAGAACCTTTACTAGCAACACCAGAGTCGTTGTTTGGAGGTTTAACGCACATAATGTCTGTGTCAAATTTTGCAGGTCAAACTTGGTATAAAAATACTAATTTTGGTACATCAAACCTTACATCTATAGTAAATGGAACTTCTTATGCGCTTACTTTTAATCAGAACGTTAATTTTTCATTTAATGTACAAGGAGATTTATTAGAAGAGTTTAATTTAACTGTACCACAAGGAGAAAGTTATTTTCCTGTATTATCAAACAAGCCTGAATTAAATATTGAACGTTTTTTTGGTAGAGATATTGACAAAGTTGAATTTTTAGTTGATATTTCAAATGGTAGGTTTTTTCCAAACGGTGGATTAGACATAATAACTCAAGGTAAAGGCTATTTAATTAACGCTAATGCAACTTTTACTATGAAAATTAAAAACTCATGATAAAAGATTCTCTTAACTTTCCACTTATACCTATAGAAATTACATTTAATGTATTAGGTCGTATTGCTATTACTAGAATAGCTTTAGAAAAAGCTATAAGTCAAATGGCAGAACATGCCTCTATAGGCGTTATGCGTAATGATTTACTAGGTTTTTATAGGTTAACTGATTCAGTGGTGAACAATTTATACAATAGTTTTAGTGGAACAGATGCGTCTAAAGCTCAAGAAACTATAGCTATTTTAAATGCAGATAACCCAGAAAGAAGTGATATACCAGGTTTTGACCATAAAGCTTATCAAGCAGATTATGCGTTAAAACTATCAATAATCAAATCAAAGCTTACATACACGCTAGAGTTTAAAGATAGTTTTGCAAATACGATAGGTGGTTTTTTGCCTTTTTCTCAGAATTTGTCTTTTGATAAAAACATATATACATGTTTGATAGGTAATAATGCTAGGATAAATACTAATTTAGTTTTATCAATAAAACAAACAAGTACATCGGTTGTTGGAAAATATTACATATCAAATAAAAACAATTTTTTTAGAACATCTGGTACTCTTTTTAATTGGTTGACAAACCTAAAACAAACAAGAGGTTATGACCCTGTAAATGAAGATTATTTATTTGATATTAACGTTATCTTTACAAACAAAGTTTCTTTGTTTAAAACAAAATTTATAATTACAGATGTAGACAATACAAATCTTGTAGACATATAAAGACATGGCAGAAGATATAAAATTAGTAATAGGTACAGACAATCCTACTATTGTAGTTACTACGGTAGACAAAGTAAACATAAGAGACGCTGCTAAAAGTTCTGAAATTAACTTTGTAGCTACAGGTTCTAGTGGTATTAAGGGCGATACAGGCCCACAAGGGCCAGCAGGAACAGGTATAACAACTGAACAAGCTGCAGCTATAGACGCAAACACAGCTAAAAATTCTTTTGACGGTGCGTCTATAAACAAGCTAAACAATATAGAAGCTAATGCACAAGTCAATAGAGCGCTTCTAGACGAAGATAACATGGCAAGTGATAGTGATACATTAGCGCCTACCCAACAGTCTGTTAAAGCTTATGTAGATGGACAGACACACCTACAAATAGGTACGAATAGTACTAACGCATTAGCAGGTAATACAACTACAATATCTACAGAGCAGGCATCTGCTATAACTGCTAATACAAGTAAGACAGGTATAACTACTAGCCAAGCATCAGCGATTGTTACAAACACTGCAAAGACAGGAATTACTACATCACAAGCATCAGCTATTACAGCCAATACAGCTAAGACAGGTATTACAACGAGTCAAGCTGACGCAATTACTGCGAACACTGCTAAGCCAGACTTAACAGTTGATGGTGCTGGTACAGTACATTCTAACAACTATACAGACACCGTATACACTCATCCAGACAATCATGCTATATCTGTCATTACAGGTCTGCAGACGGCTTTAGATTCAAAGCAAGATTCTATTGGAAATGGAGACTTGACTATTGCTATGGTTAATAGTTTACAAACATCATTGAATGGCAAAGTTAGTGGTAATCGAGTATTAACCGATGTACCAATAAATGCAGTCTTTACTGACACTGTGTATACACATCCTACGAATCATGCTATATCAGTTATTACAGGTTTACAAACAGCCTTAAACTCTAAGCAAGATGCAATAGGCAGTGAGGACTTGACAATACAGCAAACAGACGGTTTGCAAGATGCGTTAGACGCAAAAGTAGATGACAGTCAGGTACTCACAAACGTGCCAGCAAATGCAGTCTTTACTGACACTGTTTACACACACCCTGCAAACCATGCTATATCAGTTATTACTGGCTTACAAACAGCATTAAATTCTAAACAGGATGGAATTGGTAGCGAAGATTTAACTATTGCAATGACTGATGGTTTACAAGACGCACTTAATGCTAAAGTAGACGATAGCCAAGTTCTTACTAATGTGCCTGCTAATGCTGTATTTACAGATACTAACACTACGTATAGCATACAAGACGGTGAGTTGTCACAAAACAACTTTACTGACGCAGACCATACTAAGTTAAATGGTATAGAAGCATCTGCAGACGTTACAGATACTGCTAATGTTACATCATCAGGGGCATTAATGGATTCTGAGCTAACTGACCTTGCTGGCGTAAAAGGCGTTACAATATCAACCTTGCAGGTTAAGCCAAGCGAAGGTGGTTTTGCTAACGGAGATAAAACCAAACTTGACGCAATAGAAGCATCAGCAGATGTAACTGATGCAGCAAATGTAACTTCTGCTGGTGCGTTAATGGATTCAGAGCTTACAGATTTAGCAGGTGTTAAAGGTGTAACAATTTCTACACTTCAAGTTAAACCTTCTGAGGGCGCGTTTGCAAATGGCGATAAGACTAAGCTAGATTCTATTGCAGCTAACGCCACTGCTGACCAAACAAATGTTACAGGTTCTTCAGGTACAGTTACATCTATTGGAAACTTAACAGGTGAGGTGGTTTCTACAAACAGAGCTACAACTATAGCAAAACAAAAAGAAATTTATTTTAATAACTTTGATGATAAAATAGGTACTACACAATTGTATATACCTTTTAAGAGTGCAAACGAACAAACGCTTCCTTTTGCAGAAGAGGCAGCATTTTTGACTCCTACAGACGGAAGAGTTGTGTCTGTTACTGTAAGAGGTCATATAATTACTGGTTCAGGTGAGGTTACAGTTAGTGTTAGAACATTTGGTTTAAACGCGTCTGTTTCTACTTCTTTTACAATAGAAGAGTCTAAGGCTCACGACATTAATACTGCAGACGACCACCACGCTTTTCATTTTGTATTTGATAATGCAAAACATTTTGAATCTGGAGAGCTTGTAGCAATAGGTATAAAATCTGATACTAACATAGACGGATTTCCTGCTACTTCATTTTGGTATGCTACAACAGTAGTAGAATACGATTGGGCAAATCAAGGATTTACAGCACATCAAGAATATGACTCAGTACAATAAAATATTATGGCAAAGATAAACGTAGATATAACAACTAAAGTGGACATCTCTTGTAGAGAGGGTGATAGCTTTGAATTAAATATAGATGTAACTAATGTAGGTGGTAGTGCATTTGACTTTACAGATAAAACTGTTTTGTTTGCTATATATGATGCAAATAAACAGCCTATAAAAATATGTCTTAATATTGGTGACGATTTTCCTATGTTAACGAGCAATACTGGTTCTAATCAACCAACGACAACTGGTAAAAAAATTGCTCGTGCATTAACAAAGTTATACAACATAGATAGTAGCTTTTTTAACTACGTATATAACGATGAATTAGATTATATAATTCCTTTTAGAGTAAATCAAATTACATTTTTAACTATATCAGAGTCTAATATTGAAATATTAAATAACAATATAAATATTGTAATAGATAGTATCAAGTTTAACATACCTTTTGGTGTGTATAGTTATGATGTAAAGTTGGTGTCTGATTTAGAAGATGTTTTACATGCAACTAATGATGTTTCAGAATCTAAGTACAAAAACTCTACAACTTGGATGGAAGGTAAATTTACAGTTAATAAAAATTAATTATGGCTATAAAAATAACAACAGATAAGTCTAAAAAAATAGACATTACGGCTAAACGTTTAGACGACTTTATAGTTAATTTAGAAATTAAAAACGAAAGCGGTAATCTTGTAGAGTTTACAAGAGATGCTTATACGTATTTAAATAAAGACACAATATCTAGAAACGACAAATTAAATTCACTAGGTAATGAAGATGTTATGCTGTTTACTATAACAACAGAAGACGATACACCTGTTTTGTCTGCTTGTAGTTCTGATTTAGATTTAGCAATGTCTAATAGTATAGACCCAACACAACATCTAGATGATAACGACGACAATGGAGGTAACTATACAAATCCACAAAATCAAAGAGATTTTGATAAACTTTACGATGAATTTCATATTATAAAAATTCAAGCTATAGCAAACGCAATTTCTAAATCTTCTCACAAAAACACAGAAGAAGAGCAGAGTAATTACGGCATTAAAAACCTAAACTTTTATACAGACAGGTTGAGAACAGGTTTACCTACTAATTTTAATAATTCTACTAATGGTATATATAGCTTTTCAGATTACAGAGATTGGTTATATAATATATTTACTAATTTAGATGTAGTTAAAAATTCTTTTATAAATAGTGAGCTATTTTCTAACCCAGATTTTACTGGCTACACAGGTAATAGATATATATTTTTTGGAAGAGTGGAAGGCAATAATAGTTTTCAAATAAAATTTGACCACGATAAATTTAACTTACCTGCAGGTAATTACAAGTACACTTTTAAGTCTTTAAGCAACATGGCAAATATTTTAAAACCTGGTTTTTCTGAAAGAATACAAACAGCTGGACCTTACAAAGAATCTTATACAAACCAAACAACGTGGATACACGGTAAACTAAAAATAAATGAATAACTCAATGGACAACATTAAAGACTTTGAAGAAAAAAACAAAGAGACAGCTAGAACCACTTGGGATAGTTGGATAAAAGACTTAGAAGAAACAGACCAACCAGAAACTTGCAACATAGACGACACTGATTGTGAGGCTTGTGGGTCATAAAACAATATATAATGAGTTTAGTAGAAAACATTAACAAAAGAAAGAAAGCAGGTACGTCACGTTCAAAAAAGAATAGCACAATATCTGCAAAAGCATATTCTGGAATGAAGAACTATAAAAGTGGAGGAATGATAGGCTGCCCTTGTAGGCTTAAAAATCAAAACGACTAATGGCTGTATTTAAGAAACATAACATGTATAGTAAGTCAGGCACTAAAAAAGTAGCAAAGACTAAAAAAGAACACCTAGCATTAAAAGCTAAAGGCTATACACACACTAAGCCAAAAAAATGATATTATGGCAGAACGAAAAGAAAAACCTATAAGAAAAACTACTAAAGGGAAAGGTGCTAATTACAGGTCTACTAAATCTGGTGCTGGTATGACCAAAAAAGGTGTTGCAGCATATAGAAAGAAGAACCCTGGAAGTAAACTTAAAACTGCTGTAACAGGCAAAGTTAAGAAAGGTAGTAAAGCGGCAGGAAGACGTAAATCATACTGTGCAAGGTCAGCAGGACAACTTAAAAAAAGTAGTGCTAAAACAAAGAACGACCCTAACAGTAGAATAAGACAAGCCCGTAGAAGATGGAAATGTTAAAGAAGTTTTTATATATAGTATTGTTTATGACTGTACATAATGTTTATGCACAGTTAGACATATTACGTTTTAGTACTTTTTATGCAAGTTATTCTACAGGTACTCCACAGATTATGCCACCTAGCTTTAAAGTGGAAGGAGTAGCTCCTGACAATGTATGGGAGCATGTAAGTAATTTCGTAGATGGTAATCTTGTTGAAACAACACAGATTAATGACCCAAATTTAATTATAACATTTGGACTTCGAAAGATAGCAAGGTTTGACTATCAAAGAAAACAGAATAATTTTTATACAGGTAACGAGCATCAGGCAAGTGATTACGCCACAATATCTAACGCCCCAGGACTTGAATATTTATTTCAATATTCTTTTGTAAGAAACAACGGAGCTGAGGTGTCTCAACAAGAATACAATGTTAGGTATATATCTAATATGTTTACAGCTAAAGCTAATTATGTAAATAATGAGTTAATAAATTTAAGGTATTCATTGGGCGAGGTTAGGTTACGCAAAAGTTTTGGTAGTTTGGACTTTACTTTTGGCGTAGCCCATCGTTCACATCCTGTATATGGATGTAATCCTATGGATGATTATCAAGGTACTTGGGAAGAGTTTGCTATTAGTGAGATGTATTTACCTACTGCTAACGGTATATGGATGCAAATAACTGATAACGGCCCTGAGTGGATAGCAGGCAGCGATAACGAGTTCTATAAGTATCACTTTGGTAGAGCAGTAAATAACTATAACAAACGTATACTCGACGACTTAGGCTTACAACAAGAGGTGTCAGCAGTTTTAGGATTAGACTATTATCTATACAAAGACAATTACTGGTTGCATGCTTGGGGTTCTGTATACCCTATACACAAAGGCTTAACTGATTTTTCGTATCAAAGAGATGCATCACAAGAAGAATGGGATACAGGTGTAATATTTGGAGTTAATTTTAACAGACATTTTAGTATATTCGTAGAGGGTAAGCATCTGAAGTTTTGGGGCTTACCATCTTATGAGTTAAAAACAGGAATAAATTATTTAATATTCTAACATGGCTACTAAAATTAATGAAGATACAGAAGTACAAGTAAGCTTAAAAACGTTAGCTGGTATAGCTGCATTAATAGGAACTTTGTGTGCAATGTGGTTTACATTACAAAATGACATAGCAGAAGCTAGAGCTTTACCTGAACCACTTGACCCTGAAATAAGTAGAGTTGAATTCGACATGAAAGACCAGCTAATTAGGCAAACCATAATGTCTACACAGGAAGATGTAACTGAAATCAAAGATGATTTAAAGCTCATCAAGCAAAAACTTTATGAATAAGTTTGTATACATAATATTACTCCCCCTGATTACCCATGCACAAGACTTTATTTCTTCTAACACTTTTGAGTCTAAGACTTCTAAAGGAACAGTGGTAATAGAGTTTTGGGCTGAATGGAACAAAGGTAATCAAGTGGATTTTTTACCTTCGCTAAAAGATTGCGATGTATACAGAGTAGATATAGTAAAGCACTCATCAATACAAAAAAAATTTAGCATTACTTCTGTACCTACAATTGTTATACTTAATAACGGTACTGAAGAACAGAGATTTATCTCTAACATTATGTTACAGTTAAATGCTAATAAAAAGAAAGTACAAAACTCAATAGACGATATAACATTCAGCAAGTTTCATTAATGAAAAAACTAAAAACAACTTTCAATAAACTACACACATCAACTATAGCTATAGCTTTTTTCTGGACTACTATGGTATTGTGTTACGTAATAGGATTTATAATTTTAACGCATTCTTAGTTGGAAGATACAATAGACATAAACGAAAGTTCTAAAGTACAATTAGACGTTAAAAGTTTAATAGGTATTGTAGCTGGTATTATTTCTCTTGCAGGTATATGGTTTACATTAACTGCAGAAATTTCTCAGCTACAATTAGATGTTGTACGTATGCAAGATGATGTAGGACTTAATCATGAGTTCAGAGTTAAGTGGCCTAGAGGCGAAATGGGTGCTTTACCTGATGATGCTAAACAAGATTTAAAAATAGAGTACCTGCAAAAAGAGGTGGAGTACCTACGTAAAGTAGTTAAAAATTTAGAAATTAAACAAGCAAAAACTGAGTAATGAAGTTAAGTAAGAACTTTGCGTTATCAGAAATAACGCACAGCAACACAGCTAAACGATTAGGTATAGACAACACTCCTAATGAAAAGCATTTAGCAAACATGAGTTTATTGTTAAACAATCTTATACAACCTATGCGAGACTCTATAGGGCCTATACGTATAAGTAGTGGATACAGAGGTAAAGATTTAAATCGAGCTATTGGTGGTAGTAAAAAAAGCCAGCACTGTAAAGGTCAAGCTTTAGATATACAATTTTGGCAAAACGGAAAAATGATGAACGAACTTATTTTTGAATGGGTTTTAGATTCAGGTTTAGAGTTTGACCAGATGATTAATGAGTTTGACTTTTCGTGGATACACATTTCTTTAGTTGGAGTTAATAATAGAAAACAAGTACTCGAAGCCTACAAAGATGAGGATGGAGATACAAAATACAAATATGCAGATGTTTAAAAATATAATAGGTAAATTAGTAGGTCAAGCTTCTACTATAATAGATGAGGTAGTAACTACTGACGAAGAAAGATTAGTTCTTAAAAATAAGTTAGAACAATTAGGCCAACAGCATGAGCAAGAGGTGTTTAAGTTAGAGGTAGAAGACCGTAAAAGTGCACGTAATTTATTTGCTGATGATAGCATTATACAAAAAGTTCTAGCTATTATTTTTACGGGAGCATATTTTTTTCTATCTTACACCATGTTTAAGTACTTTGTAATGAATACGTTAGAATTATCTGACTATGAAATAGGATTTATAAGTACAGTATTTGGAGCTATGTCAAGTAAAGTAAATACAATAATTGACTTTTTCTTTGGCGGCTCTTCTAAAAAATAGTTAGTAATGGCAATAGAAGAAAGCGTTTGTTATAAGATTTTAAAGCGTTCAGAGGTAGGTAGAAAGAAATATGGTGTAACCATGGAGCGAGACGACTTAACTGAATTACAATGGCTTATACACGCACAGGAAGAGGCAATGGATTTAGCTGTATACTTAGAAAAACTTATTACAGAAAAAACTAAATCATGATACAATATCTTATTATACATTCAACTGGTACAGAAAAGGATTACGTACCTGAGAAAAAAGAATATAATTTATCTGTATCTTGTGACATAGTTCATTTTAATGGACAGCTTTCAAGCTACAAAGCAATCACAGAGCACCCATCCTCAAATGAAACCTATCAGCATATAGCATATATAGGGGGTAAAATAGATGGCAAAGCTTCTGACACTGCAACTTGGAAACAGTACGATAGCATGGAGCACATAGTGATGTATCACTTACTTTATAATCAAAATTTAAAGGTAGGTTGTTCATCACTTTTTTTTGATAACAAAGCAGGCTTAGATGTTAGGCGTTGGTTAGAAGATATAGGAGTAAATAAAAAAAATATAATGTAATGAGAATAGAGATAGGTTTATATAGTGGTGTTTTGATAGGTGTGAGAAGTTTTTCTCAAGACGAGAGTTATCCGTATACAGAAACTCATATATATTTACCTTTTATATATGTAGCTTTTATAAATTCAGAATCTAAATAAATGGCTCGTAATACATTAGCTGGTAAGGGTAAAGGTAAAAGTAAAAGTGCTGCGTACTACGCTGCAAACCCTGAAGCTCGTAAAAAAAAGCAAGCGTACGATAAAAAGTACCATTCTACAGATAAACGTAAGAAATACAGGTCTGAACTTAATGCCAAAAACCGTAAAGCAGGTACGTATGGTAATAAAGACGGTAAAGACATGTCCCATAAGAAAAATGGAAAGATGGTGAAGGAAGGTCAATCCAAGAATAGAGCAAGAAACCGTGGAAAGAAATAACAAAAATGATAAGTTACGTAGTTACTTATTAAAGAATCCAGAAAAGCTTAGAGGTGATTATGCATACACAGCTAAGATGTTTGACAGTACATACGAAGCTGTTAGAATGCAAGCTAGAAAACTCAGAGCTGCATTTGATGACAATATCAAAGCAGCATCATACTCATCTGACGAAGTACCAGAAGAGAAAGTTATAACTAATGAAAAGAAAGATTCATTACTTGTATCTGTAGAGAACAGCAGTAGAGTTAAATCACTAGACGACCTTATAAATAATTGTAATGTAGACTTGTCTACATGGGAAGTTGATTGGTTTGATATTGGTACATACGAAGTTACGGGGTTTGATAATGACAGAAAACCTGTCACTGTAACTATGTACAGAACTAAGGCTAAGTTTAAAAAGATAGACATCTGGAAAAACTTAGCACAATTAAAAGACGATTTAAAACAAGACCTGTTCGAGGCATTTCAATCCTATGCACTTAAACCTACTTATAACACTGATAAGGAAGAAAGCGAAGGCTATCTGCTCGAAGTTGGGGCATACGACTTGCATCTTGGCAAGTTGGGCATTACTGGCGATAGTTATAGTCTTGATGTGGCTAGGGATAGGCTTTTCTCTGCTATTCATTCCCTTTTTCATAGAGCGAGAGGATTCCGAATCGAAGAAATAGTCTTTGTTGTAGGTAATGACTTCTTAAATATAGATAGAGCTAACCCGTTTAATTCAACAACTGCAGGTACACCACAAAGTAATACAGTATCTGCATACGAAGCTTACAGGTATGGAAGAAAATTGCTTGTTGAAGCAATAAATTTGTTGTCTGAAAAAGCTCCTGTCCGTGTTGTTGTTATTCCTGGTAATCATGACGAAGAATCTATGTTACATATGGGAGACGCACTTGAAGCGTTATACGAAAAAACTCCACATGTAACAGTAGACAATAGCCGACCACTAATGAAAGCATATAAGTACGGTGAATGTTTACTGATATTTGACCATGGTAACAGAGTTAAGAACTACAAAAACCTTGCGTCTGTCATCTCCCAACGCTTCAGAGATGTATGGAGTAGCGTAAGACACATTGAGGTCCATAGAGGGCATCTACATAGCCTTAAAACAAGTTACATGGGTCAAGTTGAAGAGTTGAACGGTATTGCAGTGAGACACTTAGGAAGTATGAGTCCTACTGACCAATGGCATGATGATAGTGGATACTTATCTACAGTGAAGCGTGCACATGCATTTGTTTGGCACAAAGAACATGGAATGCAGTGCGAGTATTATTACAATGTGCCTGTTAAGTAATAACTACTGTGCATACCTTTAGGAATATTTTAAAAAATTTAATACTTTAGACAAGTGTATTAATCTAACGGATTTATTAAATGAAGAACTTGACTCTGCCTTATCGTGACATGACCTACATAGTGCTGCAAGATTTTCTATATAGTCTTTCTCTGAACCCCCCATTCCTCGAGGCTGAATATGATGAATATCTACAGCTACTTGTCCACACATGGTACACAGAATGTGGTCACTTATGTCTAAATTAAAGAAGGTAGTATATACTTTTTTATGTTTAACCATTATTTTTTCTTTTTACAAGTACAGCTTCGCTTGCATGTATTCTGTACTTCATTCTTAGGTATCTTTGCAAAACTTTCAATGTTGTACCTTTTTTGATTGATGCTCGGAGCACCTTTGATATTATTCCACGCATTTTTAATAGTTTTAATTAGTATTGCTATCCCTGGTATCATCTTCAATTTTGTTTAATTCATCAAATCGTTTTATTTTTAAATTTTTTAAACGACGTTCTAATTCATTTTCGCTGATAACTATACCAAACTTTTTTCTTAGAAATCTTTTGGCCTTATTAAACCCTTTACCAGCATTGTAGTATATATCTACTACATAGTTGATTATTTCTCTGTTGTCTTGTTTTGCTTTCATGTAAATTTTTCTAATATAGCTACAATAGCTATTATGAATATTACAAATATAATAATGTTTTCTAACATGTATATAAGTTTAAGTTATAAACCATAGCCAAAAGTAGAGTGACTTAAGCTCTACCTTTGACGCTGACTTGCCTAGCACCCCTGCTAGGTCTTGGCATTGTGTGTTCCACTCACGCAGGAAACTCTCGTTCAAACCTTTTAATAGTCATACCAGTATAAGCTAACTCTTCATGTATTGTAGTTATCTTAATCTCAACACCACGCTTGTTAATGTTTTCTTGTTCAAGCCTGGATAACAAGTTTGGATTCCAATACCTATCATTTAATATTTCTAACGTATTACCTATACATACTACATCAGCAGACCTATACTTTTTTTTATTATCTAGGACTAATGAATCATTTTTCTTTACAAATTTTGTAGCTGTATATGTAATGCGTAGATAATATATTGGTGCGCTATTCATTTAACAAATCAACTACAGTTATTATTTTACTTTCAAGATTCTTAATCTCTGCCGTAAGCTGTAGATTTATTTCTTTAAGTTTCTTGTTTGTTAATTCACCTATGTTATAATCTTTTTCACCTCCTGGGCCGTATAGTACATCTTTAACGTGTGTAGTTAAAGAATAGTAAAGCTCTCTACTTTTTTTATTCATGCATAAAGTTTCTTCATACATGTTTATGTAATGTAGTATAGTTGCGTGATGTTTGTTAAACATCTTACCCACCTGTGATACTGTTACATTAAAGTATTCACTGACAACTGAAGCTATAATAGCGTTTGTTTCTACATACACTCTTTTTCTACTACCCAGCATATCATATTTTATATCTTCATGTAAGTATGCTTTTATAAATATGTTAGATATTAATTCTTTTTCTTTATCCGTAATGCTCAGGGAACATACTCTTTGCAAGTTGTTCATCCAAGGCTTCGATTTCAATACAGATTTTTGTACTTTCTCCATGTGCTTTTTCTTTTTCTTGTTTAGTACTATCTATTCCTAAATTAGATTGTATCACTGCGTTTTTATGTAACAACGTGTCTACTAATTTTCTTACCCTCTTATCATAATAATAAGGAGTTAAGTCTGCTTGCTTTGTTTTGTCCATAAATTCCAGAATCTATTAGTGTTGCGTTTTGTGGTATGTGTTCGTTAAAATACAACCATGCATCAACTGTTATTAATTTACCTTTTCTATCTATAACTTCTACAGATGTTTTACTTCTTACATACCATTCAGGGTGACATTCTAAAATATCAAGGTTGTACATAGTGTCATTGCTAACACTATATACTTCACCTGATATGTAAGAAGACTTAAACCTTTTAGATACGTATGGTATACCACTAGAATACATTACAAACTTTTCTTTAGTTTGTGCTACACCTATTAGTTTAGATTGTTTTAACAACCCGTGGTTACTAAAGCCTTGCTTTAGAGTACCGTATACAAATACTAACTCCATTATACAATAACTACATTACCACCGTTAAGGTCAGTTACCATATCTTCTTGTATTACTTTATAATAGAAATTTAAACAACCTGCAACTTCTTTGTTACCATGTTCTATTGCCTTGTCACTCATCTGATATATACCTATACCAAATGGTGCTTTTAGCTCACACATTATAAAGAAGAACTTTTTCTTTTGTGTACCATTTAAATAGAAAGCTGCTTGCTGTGTGATGTTATAGTCTGTAGCAAACTTTTGAAAGGCTTTTAAGTTAGCTCCTTTACTTGTAGTCTTAAGGTCTACTAAATACTCATCACCTTCTGCGTCTACTTTACCTTTACACTTGATACCTGTTTCTACATCTTCCCAAAAGTGTATCACTTCTCGTTGTTTAGCACCTTCAAGTAATTTTCTTGAGTTAGGGTTAGCCATAAGAGCTGTATCCATACGTTCAAATATTAATTCGTAATGTGCTGGTACTGGCTTCCTATCTCCGATAGTTTCTAAGAACTCTGCATATAACTCTTTACCTGCTTTAGTACGCTTGTCAACCTTTGGTGCATATACGTAACGTTTATCAAACTCTTTTGGTTCAAGTACGTAGCAATGAAATGCACTACCAACTAATAAAGATTCTGATTCTTTATGTTCAGTGTTCAGGTAATGTTCTAGCTCTATTGTACTACCGTTATTAAGCTGTTTAAGCATACTGTTGGTAACATACATGTTATCTGCAAAGTATGATTCATCATCTTTAATGTAATCGTCTGTAAGTTTTTTAATTTCTCTCATTGCTTTAGTGTGTATTTAGTTACGTATGCGTTTGTGTTGTATCTAGTAGGTGCTGCAATAGTTTCTTTTTCTATTGTTTTCCCATCATCTATTAGTGTAAATATTGTAGCTGCTAACCTTGTATTACCAAGCTCTCTAAATGCTTCTAAAGATGTAATACTATTGTGTGTTTTAAACCACTCTAATAGTCTAGTCTTGTGTGTGTGTTTTTCCTTAGTCATTTTTTAACAGTTTTATAATGTTTTCGATTTCATAAATTTCGTCACTACCTATTCTATCGCTCCAATTAAGTAGAGATTTTAATCTACTTATTGCCGCTATTGAAATTGTTTTGTTCATCTTTTAGTATTTTTATAATTACTCCTGGGTTTTCTTTATCAACGTGGTATCCGTGAAAGTATGGTACTAAGTTGTGTATATCGTCATCTTCAATCCATCCGTATTTAACCATCAGGTCTTGTACAGTTTGTGCTGGATTGATATAGTCAAACCTACGTTTGCTATTGCGTATGAAATAGAAAGATATATGCAAAGGTTTAGGTAAGTCTTTAGTAAGCTCTATAAAACGTTCTGTTTGTTCGACGTAATATTTTTTGCTTTTCTTTATATACTCTCTTGTTGCCTTGCTGTTTATCAGGTATTTACCTGTCCATTGCTTGCTGTTCTTACTTGAACTAACATTAAATGGTATAAATATTTCATTCTTTTTCATGTGGGTCGGGTATATAAACGCTTAGTGTTTGTGATGCCCATATCTTAACTTCATCAATGAACTCTAACATTTCTTTATTGTTCATCTTAGTAGTACTTTCCGTAGTGTCATACCATTCATCATCTATAAGGATTTTCTTTTTTAGAAAAGTTTGCTTTAACAGCTCGTGTGTCTCTTCTTTAGTATACCCTGTATAGTCGGATATAATCTTGACAACAACTCCCCAATAGTATTGATTCAATTGGTTACTTCTTTTAGGTTTGTACTCTTTTATAGTTATTTCGACTGTCTTATCTTCGTATCTACAAATGTCTTCGTTAAGTCTGGATATATCACCAAAGTGTAGTTTACACTTTATTACTTTAGCTACATGTTTTAACTTCATAATATATAAGGGGTAGTTTTACCTACCCCTATATAATTATTTAGAAAGGCATGTCGCTTCCTGCTACATTTTGGTTAGCACCTATGTATGCATCATGTGCAGCTTTGTAAGATGCTTGGTCAGACGGTGACAATACTTTATTGTATTTGTCTGTCCATTGCAATGGTTGGTCACCAGCTGTAGAATATTTATAATCGACTACACTTTTAACAACAGGCATACCTGTGTCTTTGTCGTTTGTCCAGTACTCTCTTGAACATAACAAAACATTGATGTCTTTACCTAATGCTTCTTTACATGCTAGTGGTACGTTGTTAAGATTAGTTACACCTGCTGAGCGTAAAAATCCTGCAAATATCTTCTTGCGTATAGCTACTGCAGCTTCAGACGTTGTATCATCAGCTCCAGACATTTTAAGATATGCAATACCTTGTTGGTTCTGAACTTTGAACTCTGTGTAAGGCATACCTGTGTAACCTTCTCTCTGTTCAGATGATTTGAATTCCATGATTCGTACTTTGTGTACACCTGCTTGTAGGTAGTTAGTAGTTGTGCTAACTTCTACTTCGTTTAAATTGTCAAACATTTTTTTTCTTTGTTTGGTTTATAATTAACTGTAATACTCTTCGCACTTTTCTATAACCTGTGCAAGGTCGTTGTCTATGTATAGATTATCAAACATTTCCATTGGACTCTTGGCTGAGTCTTTACCAGTGGATTGAGTTCTAAATCTGTATTCAGAAACATCGTTTGTGTATCTATTGTCTGTATATAGACATACAACAAACTCTTTCTCTACACGTTTCTTCCATCTGTTACCATCTACAGCTACAAAACGTTCTTGTACGCCGTCATCGCCATCGTAAGCACCGTCTATAGCTAAGAATACTATGTATTTGTTGCTATTCTTACTCATGTTTAAGATTCTATCGATTTCTTTGTTGTAAAATGACCATACATCAAAGCCTTTAAATCTTACATCTGCTTCTCTGTATATCATTTCTACAAGAGAGGTGAATGATTCTATAACAATAGTTTTAATTTCATCAGATTCTACTGCTTTCTTGAACGCTGCATTAAACGTATTCAAGTCAGGTATACCTACGTTTTTAAATTTCATAGCACCTTTGAACGGTAATTGTTTACGCTCAATGTTTAGTACAGCTGTAGTTTCTGGGTTTAAATTTCTTAGAGACGAGGATTTACCTGAGCCACTCTTTCCTACTACAATAATGTTTGCTTTCATTTGTTTTTTGTTTTTAGTTGTTTAATTGTTTTGATGTTATAGGTTTTGGTCTTTTTGCTTGATGCACTAACAAATTTTGCAAAACCTCTAAGCATCACTTTATCACCTTTACTTATTCTTTCTTTAACTTCTGCAAACGTCTTGTTAATAACAGCACGTATGGTTTCTTTATTGAAAGGTAGAGTATCATTGATTTTATTGACTATATCTTCTGAGTTTTTCATATACGTAAAGATACAAAATATATATTTATTAACAAAGTGTATTAGTAAATATTTTCTATTTCGTCAAATTTAGTTAAGTAGTTTGTCCACTTAAGCCATTTGCTTCCTATACCTATATTTCTACCCTTAGCAAATATTATTTCTGCTCTAGCTTCTGTGCTTTTGCCTTCGCTGTCTGCATCAATACCGTAATATTCTGGCCTGTATACAAACACTACTGCATCTGCTGCTTGTTCTATTTCACCTGATTCTCTAAGATTAGATAGCATTGGCCTGCATCCTTCATTACGTTCTACACCCCTAGATAATTGCGATAAAGCAATTACTGTAATGTCTAGCTCTTTAGCTATGTTTTTAAGGGAGCGTGCAATGACAGATACCTCTTGCTCCCTGCTTCTTCCTTTAAGCATGTTGCTCACAAGCTGGAGATAATCTATCATTACAAGCTTAACACCCTTAGTAATAACATATTGCCTAATTTTATTAAGCAAATAGCGAAGGCTGGTGCTTTTACAATCGTCTATATACAAAGGCAACTTCTCAATGCTACCCGTAGCACTATGAATAGTACTCCATTCATCAGCCGTTAGAGTACCTTTTATCAGGTATCTATTGTCTATATTAGTTTCGCAACTTAATATTCTAGACATTAACTGTGTTGTAGACATCTCGTAAGAGAATATAACGCTATTATGGCCTGCTCTAGCAGCATTTGATGATAAAGCTAGTGCAAAGGACGTCTTACCCATAGATGACGCACCACCGACGATAATAAGGTCTTGAGGTTGCCAACCACCTGTAAACCTATCGATAGATGAAAAGCCTGAAGTTATACCACTTATACCAGATGATAGTGAATTTTTCTCTATGACTGCTATGGTATCACGCAAATGCTGAGTAATTTCTACAATAGAACCAACATCAGACTTACTTACATCAATTAATGATTTTTCTATAATAGAAATATTATCATCTACGTCTTTGTTGTCAATGTTGTGTAATACGTTTTGACATAAAGACTTAACAACAGACTTTTTATGGTCGTTTTTAAGATGCATTATACAGGTTAGAGTCTCGTGCATGTAACTTATACCACTGTCTGAACATACTGCTAGATGATAAGAAATATTATCGATACCCTGTATATCTGTACTAGCTTTTAGTATATCAAACTTTCTACCTTGTTGATACTCTGCATCTAACCATACAAATATTTCACGATGTATAGGGTCAGTGAATAGTTCAGGCACAAGAATTTCATTATACTCGTAGTAATCAGATACTTTGTGTATAAGCTTACTAATTAGTATTTGCTCTATATTACCGTTCATCTCTCTGAGTTTTATTGTTTATACTTATGTAGTTTTTACCTGCTACAAATTCATCGTTATAGCGTTCGTGTTTAATCCATCTCTCTGCGTCTGGTAGTCTAGGTACAAAAGAACCTTTACGTTCTTCTTTTACTTTGTATTCTAACTGTGCATTGATAGATGACATTATTTTAGCTATTAACTTATCGTCAGGACGTAATCTTTTCCACTCGAACAGCGCTTTTTTCTTACCTACTTTAATTGGATAAGAATTCCAAAATGTTTCAAATGTACTTTCAAGATGCAAACGTTCCTGTGTTGTCATTCGTTTACCTACAACATTAAGTGTTTCTTTTGCTTTTTTAGTAAATGCTATGAACTCATTTTTAATTTGTATGTATCCATAGTATTCTAGCTCAAGGTAACATAAATCCAACTGCTCATCACTTATACCATACACCTTTCCTAGTGCTGGATGCCGTATATCATGCATACTTGTAGATACATGGTAGTCCAACACTAAGAAAGATAGTAATGATATTTTTATATTTGAATCTTCATACAAACATAGTAAAGTATTTATTGCAGATGTTAATTTAAGCATCCAGTATCTTTCATATGCTTTACAATCTTTTGTACAACTTTTTTAGATACTTCGCTACCTTTACCAACTATACTATTCATTACATAGTCTTCAGACTCCATACTGTGAGTAATGTAGTGAGTCATACCATTGAATAATCCATAGTAAGTATTACCTTTAGATTGCATCTCAGATAAAACTGACTCTTCTACTAGCTTACGTCTGGTGTAGTAAGGTGTACGTAATACTTTACCTTTTGAGTTAGCAACAATATCCATCACTTCAGATACTATTGGACTTTCCATCGATAACCTATGACCCTGCATCTTTTTCATAAGGTTAGATATACCACGTATGTTGCTATTAATCATATCTTCAAGTGTGTTACTACCTTCGATACTTGATATAGCCTTAGTATGTTTAACAATATGAGCTTTATCTTTGTCATTCATCAGAACACCAAACATATTACTACAACTGTGTATCTTGTTACATACACCGAACACTAGTTTTTGACTACCATCATGTGATGATAAACCATACACAAATGTATCTGCTAGTTCTTGACCCCAGTCAGCTTTATAAGTTGTCTTTATATAGAAGTATACCTTACGGCCATGGTTAAAATGTCCACACTTAGATTCAGCTAAGTCGTAATTACCATCACCAATCTTTTCTAGTATATAATCTAACAACTCGTTGTTTTGTTTTACAGTGTATTTACTTTTCACTGTACCTAATGCTGTGCCTGAATTTACATTTACTGTAGCATAGAATGGTGTTTTATTATAGTCGTCTGCATGTAGCACATCATATGTATGTACAGGCACTTTCTCAACGGTAAAGTCTAACCCTCCGTTCTGTAAAAATTGTTGTCTAGTCATTGTTTAATAATTTATCTGCAGCATCTAGTGCTTGTTCGTATTTTTTCCACTTTTTGTAACCCATACTAGAAATGTCTATTTGGACAGCGTCTAGCATAGTTACAAGTTCTTTAATGATTTCTTTTTCAGTCATTACTTAATTTTTCTACCATTTAATGTATGTGAATAGCTTGAAGATGATTTAATTGGTTTATTGTTACTACTACTGTAGTAACCTCCTGTCAAACCAACTGAACCAAATTGTAAAACATCAGTGGTTTCTGTAACCATCTTTGGTTTATCTGTTGTTTTTTTTGTCGTCATCTATCTGTTTTTCTAATAGTTGTTCTTCGTGCATAACACGTTGTTGTTGTTCTGTATCCATAGCTTTTATGAATAACATTTCTGCGTCTGCATCTCTGTACAGGCTTGATATATTTGCTTCTGCTATTTGTATAGCTAGCTTTTTCATTACTCCCATAGTTTTAGTTGTTTTGGTTTTTAATAAACTCTATTACTGCTTGGTAAACAGATTTAATTTCAATTTGAACTAGTGTGTGCGTTATATTATCCCATTCTTCTGAATTATAAAGTTCATCAGAATCATCTTCCATTACTAATATCTTTATCTTCTTAACTACTGGCATAAGCCAATCCCAAGATAAATGATACCTCATTTCGTGAAGTTCAACATCTACCACAAAAGTAATGGCGCTGGCTTCTTCAATACCCTTGTATGTATAAAGTGTAGCATCAGAAATTTCATTAAATGGGGTTTCTAAACCCATAAATTCTGCTATAAGTTTATTGTTTTTCATAATTTTAGTTGTTTTAGTTATGAGCCAATTAATCTTCCTATTTGGCTCATATTCTGACACGCAATATTACACCCGTTAGGGTATAATTAATCACTTATCAATACATTTTATACCCGTTAGGGTACGATTTAAAATAATATATAGTAGGCGCACATGTGGTTTGCCAGGCTCGCACTAGTATCACGGTCTTAAAAGAGTGTACACTACTTACTCTTACCTACTATAAATTAATCTATTGTATTTCCATTTCTTCTGTATCCCGATGGTAACTTATCATAGTAAGCACCACCTTCTGTATAATTATGAGCGAATAAAGCTACACGTTTTTCGTAATATTTCATAATTTGTTCACCTATATTATCACCTAAAGATGTTTTAATAACTTCTTCAAGAGTAATTTCTGACAAATTATACCATATTTTTTTCTGGTTGTTTTCTGCATAGCGTACAATAGCCATGCATATCAACGTCCAATTGCGTATTTTAATATAACTCATAGATGCACCATGATTTCTGAACTCTACTGTCGGTTTACCACTGTTACTACTAAAGTTAACGCAGTTAATCCACCTGTAACGTGTTGAAGGATAACTTCCAAGATGTGATTTCTTGTTACAGTTTTTACTTAACTCACTACCAGAACCGTGTATGTACTTACCTAAATGCTCACGCCAATTAGTTAGATTGATGTCCATTACATAATCAGGTATGTATTTACAGAAAGTATTACCAAGCCTAGAAGGTGGCATCATACGATAGATTTCATTTTGAATTTGATAACCGAGACGTAGTAGCATGATAGTGAACAGTCTATTGAATATACCACCGACGTGTACATGAATACCACAACGTTTATTTATCTCATGGTCTTCTGCTACTGCTTCGCATATATCCTTGAGATGATTAAAGCCGTAGTCACCCTTAAGAACACCTGTAACATACTCAGGACCACTAGTTGAACCATCGTATACAGAAGATAAATTAAGTTCACTCCAATCATCTAATCTACCTCGACTTGTTTCTATCTCTACACCGAATGTATAACGCATACCGTTAGTAATAGAATATGTAGGGCTATTTGTACCAAAACGTTTTTGTGTATCTAATGAATCTGATTTATGAGAGCTTCTTTTGTTATCAAAGTAACAGTCATCATCATCATTGTCATTACAATAACATGGGTCATCTACGTGTCTGTATTCATCACAACATTCATTATGGTGTATATCATGTTCTGAAGCTACATCGTCATCAATGTATATAACATCGTTAACTCTTATATAACATTCATTATAATGGAAGTGACCTTCATGTCTTCTGCCTATCCAACCATATACTGAGTCACCTTCTTCAATGAAATTTTCATTCCAACAATCCCATACAATATGCTGGGCGCAAGACTGCCATTGATTATCTATGAATGCATACTCATGCTCTTCAGCAAACCAAATCATTTCTTCTTGAGTGAATCTGTCTTCATCAAGCTCATTACCTTCTTCTAAGTAAGTAAATCTACGCTCAACATCTATTTCAGTACCACCTACAGTAATAGTACACATAGCACTTTCCTGTGTTGCATCATCAAATGATGTCATGTCAACTGATTCATTGACTGACTCTTCACCTATGATATTAGTTACATCTATTTCTTCTGGCATAACTTCTTAATGTTTACAAGTTTGTTAATAACTACATCAACATCTAGCTTGTTGTTTGAACGCTCTCTTAACCTACGTGTGAGGGTAAGGACCTCGTCAATGTACTGACTATCAGATACAAAGACAAGGTTCTTTTCAAGATTACTGTGCATTAAAACGGTGCTTTTAGTTGATTAGATTTCATAATCTCGTTGTATTGAATTTGTTCTTGTTCTGCTTCTAGTTCTTCTTCTAGTTTAACACGTAACAATTCAATAGCTTCAAGCTCAAATTTCTCAAAGAAGTGGTCGGCTTCCCAGTATATCATTTCACACACGTTAAGTTGTGTTCTTATTGTAGTGATATGTTCAGGCTCATCTTTAAAAGGTGCTTTAGCATAGCTGTCAGTCCAATACCCTGCATCGTATGTAGTTTCTTTCGTGTTATCTACTTGATAGTCAGTCCAGTTCATAACTTTCTTGCCAACAGGTTCAACATATGTTACAGGAATTTCAAGCTCAGCGTCAAGAATGCCTTGATTGTATACAAACAACTTATTCTTAGGGACTTCTACTACCTTATGACCATCTGCTATGTCTAATAGACCTGCTTCAAGAGATGAAAAGTATACACCATCACCTGTGTCTAACATAAACAACGGGTTGTTTCTTCTGTATACATACAATCTACCATCACGCTCAGTCCACACTGCATTGATAGTACCACCATGCATACCTAAACTTTGATAATCTTTTGTCTTAGATAGCATTTCATAGATAGCTTTACTGTCTACATCAGGTGGTGTGATACCATTGTCCTTGCACAACTTTTCATAGTTACTCAATACACCATTGTGGCAACCGATATAGTTGTCGATTACATATGGATGACTGTTGTTAGCAGTCTTTTTACCGTGAGTTGCATAACGTGTATGACCTATAAATAGTTCACACTTATTATGTTCAATCATTCTAAGTAAGTTGTGGCTTTCGTCTGTTGTTTTGTATAGCTTCTTAAAGCTACCGTTCTCTGCGTACAATCCTGTGCTGTGTCCGCCTCGGCTGTCGTTGTCGTTTAACAAGTGCATTGCCTTTAGTATATTTACACTCTTACCAGAGTATGCTGTGATTCCACACATATTTTCTAATCTTTAATAGTTAATTGATTTGTCTATGTTTAAACATAAACCTTTTAATTGCTTGTAATGTAACACTTGAATAAAAACCATCTACAGGTATACATTCAATGAAGTCTCCTTTGTTGTACAAGTGAAACTCTTCACGTTCATGATGCCTAAGTACAGTATATGTATTAGGCTTGTGTCCTAAGCTGTTGATGTAATCAACTAATAGCCTGAAAGTGCTGTTGTATTTCGTCATACTGTGCATCTGATAGATTATGTTTTGCTTTGAATAAGTCTAATCTGTCTTTGTTTATATCTATTTTGATTTCACTTGCGTGCATCTTAACAATAGATAATAACCTAAACATATTAGTGTCTGAAAGTATCAGCATATTTTCGGGGTCTGTCATTCTACAGTCGAAAAATTCTGCTGTTATATATTTACATACTGTTTCTACTACGTTTTCATCTTGGTATGTAATGTCAATTTTGTATAACTCTGAAAAGTTAGTACATCTTTGAATCTCGTCTTCGGTGAATGAATAATCTTCACCTGATATGTGGTTAGAAAACAAAACTGTACGGCCACTTAAGATTTCATCATTTAAATGCTTTGTTGCCAGGACAGTTAAGTCTTCATCACATACCATTATACTACCTAATCCTATTTTAGTCTTCATCGAATATACCTGGATAAAGTACTTTAACTTTTTCTAAAAGGATTCTAGTATTAGAGCTAACTAATTCTAATTGAGAATTCAATTCATCATTAGCTTTTGTAAGTGCTTGAATTTGAGCATCTTTCATTGCTATTAATTGTATCATAGTCTCATCCATCTTATGTGGTTTTAAAGTTAACAGTGATTGGACCATTAGGACTGATGTTCACTACTGTACCATTACTGTATGTAATAATAACAGGTTGTGAAGTGTCTGGTTGTGCCATTCTTGTCGTTCTTGCTTTCTGTTTGTTAACAGGTGCAACAACATTCTTAGTTCCTACTACATAATCAGGTTGAGCTGATACAGCTTTACTGTTGTTCTTCCAATGAAGTTTGTATGCAGCCATATAGATTTTATTCTTATATGTAATCATACTCTGTGGTATATCATTAGTTGTTCTAGGTAATCTTGTTTTACCAGATACACCATAAGGAACAAAAATGTTATTCTTACGCATGGATTTAACCATGATATTTTTAATACCTTTTACTTCTTCTGTTGATAATTTTCTTCTAGCCATTTTTGACAAGTTTTAATGATTAATAGTTAATAAATAAGCAGTTTAATGACATGCTTAGGTCAGGGTATACCCTCTAAGATAAAACCCATTATTTTTTAGCGTGCATTTTCTTATGACGCTCTGTTAAGAACTTCATTTGTTTAATACCTATGTTCTTTGTGGTATTAACATAGTAATCAATACCATCTGGGGTACTAATCATTTCTCTGTATGCAGTGTTTCTTTCAACTGCTTCTTCTTGACGTATTTGTTTGCGTACGTTTCGCGTTGGTACTAATCCAGCCATTTCGCTTTCAATTTAGTTAGTTAATAAAAAATAAGCAGTTTCAACACATGCTTAGGTGTATCTCATGCAACTGTATATCCCATTAGACATAACTGTTACTTTAAACAAGAGATTGTGCCGTAATAGTCTTTCCTATAAGTCATGATACAACACTTATTGTTCCTAGAGGTTGCTTTCTTGGGTACTTGGGGTTGCACGGCGTATCTACCGCTCGTCCTGGCCAGTGGACGGTACATTAACTGTGGCCACACGTCTTAGCCTTGGACGGTGTACCTTGTTTTTTTAGCGAAACACAATTTATTGCACGCAATTAAAACAGGAAACAAAGGAAAAAACGACATGGGCATCAAACACTAACGTTAACGGTTTGTAATACTGTGCATCGGATTGATAGATATTACCCTGCATATGATAGTGAGAGAGCCCGACGGCAGTCGAAACTAAGCGTTGGCAAAGCGTTGGGCTACGCCTAGTAATAGTGACTACTACAATGGTACATACAGTAATAGTATATAGTACAATGGTTACATCAAAAAAAAAGGTACAAAAGAGTTTAATCTTTTGTGCCTAATGTTTCTTTAATTGTTGAGTTTAATGGTGTTTTAGTTACACGTTTTTGATTATACAATGATTTTATACAAACAAATAGTATACTTAAAGCACAAAATAAGATGATGCAGTCAAATATTACAAACATAATATGTTATTTAAGTTAAAAAAAAGGGGACGTAAGTCCCCTATGTGATAGTGAATGGATTGTTACCGACTTGTAACAGTTTAACACGCAGGTCGTGAGTGTCCATAAAACTAAGCTACTACCACAAACTACCGCCACGCTTTGAACGTGGTGTATTGTTTGTAGTTTTCTCAAGGTCGAATGAGCTTTTTGCAACGTAATCAGTTGTTGCAATAGTAAAGTCTTTCATTTTTGAGTGGTAGTACGTCTGAACTGAAAGTTCTGAACCTGCCAAAGCTGATAAATCAGATAAGTCAAATTCAGTCTTGTTTTCACGCAAGATTGAATACAGTTTAGACGTACTACGAGGTAGCTTATAATTGCTTGCAAAATCTTGCAAGGAATTATAAAGAATAACACCGTCAGCGTCACACATAGCTAAAATAGCTTTAGCTATTTTGGTTGTGCCCGCAGGTAAGTTATTCTTTAGCTCGAAGAGATAAATTTCTTGAGCTATAGTCTTTACGGTCTTGTTCGGAAAACGAAGGTTGAACGTAAAGATATTATTACCAGTTTCCAAAGAAGGAAATGATAATTTTAATAACGCTTGGTCTATGGTAGACGTTTCGTTATTATAAGTTTTCGTTGCTTTACTGTCAACGAAACTATCAACTAATGCTGTTATTTTAGCATTAGTTGAATTTAAACGCATTGGCGATTTAACGCTAGCGTTTCTTTTACCCGAAGGTAAGTCAAAAGCAAAATTTTCCATTCTCTATAGAGTTTTAGGGAAAATTAATAAACTGTTTAGCTGAGTTACTAAACAGGCAATGATAGTGAATCAAACTGTTTTTTTACAGGAGGGCTATCAACTCCAAGAACTGTAAAAAATGCAATTTTTTGCACTATTAAAATTACGCTAGCTAGACACGTAAACCTTTATCCGTAGGATGGTTTTTTATATTTACAACGTGGGTTGCTAGCAACCTTGAGCGTATAGTCAAGGTTAGAAGGTATCAGTTTTACAGCATGATTAGGCTGAAGGCTAAGTTTATACACGTTAACTTGTGAGTGTAAACAGTTTTTATGGTTAGACTTGTTCAGGTCTTGATTTACGACTTATATTAGAACAACGAAGTTGTCTAAATGCATAGCAATTAAAACAGATAATAAAAGAAAAAACACACAGCACGGCACAGCATAACTTTTTTCAACTGTAAGTTTTGTACGTTTGTGATAGTGAGAAAAAAAAAGAACTTACCTAAAAGGGAAGTTCATCTTCTTCTATAACAACGGAATTTGCAATAAAGACATCGTGTATTACTCTATCTAATAGTTTGATGTCTTTAGCATACTCGATTAGAGTATGTTCAATGCTTCCCGATATATCATCTTTATCATCGTTTTCGTAATGAAACGAGTTAGATTGATTGATAAGATTATCGTGAAGTTTTAACAAAACGTCAATTGGCAAATTGACGAGTATTCTTTCAGCTTGGTTCTCCATAATTGGTTTTCAAGTTTATAATAGAACTTAATTGTTCTATCAATTAAAAGAGATAATATAGGAAAACAAGCACAACAGCTACATTGTGATAGTGAATGTTAGTAAGTTACTTAATAGTACCAAACACTTAAATAAATAACATTGAGCACAATTGTTTACAATTGTAGACTTGACAATGTCGATTATTTATTGTACCTTTGGTGGGAGAGTGGTAATTACTACGTTAACAGTATCGAACACTTAAATGAATATGGTGTACATACTTATTGACTACTACTTGTAAGTTGTTTAGTTTATACTTACTGATTACAACTCTTAACGTGTGAGTATCAATACATTACGCAACATACTTACACAAATGATAGTGGATTAGATAGCACATATGGGTGATATGGATGTGTTCCCTACACACACACAAACACAACGAATGCGATAGCATTGATACACTGAGTGACGACGAAGTTCCTATTCTATACTACTAAATACAACATTAGTTGTCGCATAACAGCAATGAAAAGAGTTTAAACACGCGCAGCGACCTATTTAGAATGAGCGCGACAAACTTCCCGTAAAAAAGAGGGGAGGGGTTGGAAAAGTTTCGACAACGGAGGGCTCTCTACCATAAG
>Ga0209092_10000264_pt1 | contig 50114 bp, 38 predicted proteins | sample FraStrMetagenome_FD_187446 | JGI IMG/M metagenome (GOLD analysis project Ga0209092, IMG submission 187446) | Marine eukaryotic phytoplankton communities from Arctic Ocean - Fram Strait ARC3M Metagenome (SPAdes) (version 2) | ecosystem: Environmental > Aquatic > Marine > Oceanic | place: Fram...
CCTTTTGATAGCAATGGTCCAAATGCAGGACCAGGTTGGGAATATTCTGGGCGAAGGAAAGGAAAGATTTTAGCTTCTTTGTTGGTAGTTTTATTGAATGGGGAGAGTGTGGAAAATGGTTGAGGAATTTGTACATTTTTGTTTCTGTTGAATACAGTATTTTGTACTATGGGTTCTTTCTGTTTTTCCGTAGTGAATGCTTTTTCGTTTTGAATTGATTGATTGTTAGGATTTTTTGTGTTTATAATATTTGTTTCGGCATTCAATCCTTGTTTCAATAATTTATCATATGATGTTGTCGAGCTCATTGAACTACCTTTTATATTGCTGAATGAGATGCAAAAAATAAGCAATATAGTTCCAACAGAAACTATTTGTTTCCAATGAATGAAATATTCATTTTTTGAGATGCGCACATCTAAAGATTCACGTTCTTTCTCATAAATATTTTTGTCAAACGTGCTGTAATTCCCATTTTCTTCTTTGACGAAGCTTTGCATATCTTTGTTCATTGTACTTTTGCCATCGGAGTCAATTGCCATGGCCAATTCTTCTTTTTTTTGAATAAATATAAAATGTGATGGTAAGCAATGCTTTTGAAAAATACTCTTGTGTTCAATCGTAAGAATTATTATCGGTAAAAACGTATTTTCTTTGTATGTAGCGCTGGTATGGCTGACACCGCTCTTCCGATTTGAATTTATTTAGATCGTACACAAGTTTGTGCGCACTTATGTAACTATTTAATTTTCATCTTAAGGGTAGAATGATGTAGAATATTGAATGCTTATTATTTTTATTCTTTTTCTCTGCTGATGTAAAAAAACAAACTTTTGACTGCTGTTCATTCCGAATGTAAAAATGAAAAAAGTGAAAGTTTGCGTTGAGGCTGCAGAATCTTTTTACATGTATTTACTATGTAGTTATTTTTTATGAATACCAGCAGATTATGAAGCAACAGCAGATAAGTAATTCATAAAACTGGAGGTCATTATGTCGCAATTTTGAATTATTGTGTTAGTGAGGGTGCTAAAAAAATTGTTTGATTATGACAGTCATTGAAGTAAAAGGATACTCTTTCTTTCTCTTGCAATACCTTGATTGATTTTTTTATTTGTGGTCTCTGTAATTTTGGTGACGAGCACATTTGAAACCCCTAAGAACCCCTCATCTTTCTATCGTCAAATTGTATTAGAGTCAGAATTGATGTTAATTCATCAAGTAAACATCATCCTTCAAACCTCTCTACCTAATGCGTACAAAAGGTTATCAGCTGTGAAGTCATATTTAGCTTGAATGAAGAAATTGAAATGTGTACGGTAAGGGAAAGAGCATGAAAGGAGATTATTTTCTTTGTTTGTGTTTGTTTTTGTTACTAAAATCAAGATACACGTTTTTAAAACTGCTTTGTGAAATTTATTCACAGCAGTTTTTCAAACACATGCATACATACCATTTTATCTAGGAGGGTTGACATGGACATACTTCGAAGAACCCACACAGCAGTCTTAATTCAAAGACATGGATGAATCGGTTATGTTTCAATACATAGGAAATAATAATTTACAACAAAATGTTCGCTAATAATTTATTTGTGTGCTATGGTGTTCTGATAGAGTTTGTGTTAAAGATGCAATCGTTGGAGAGAAACCCGTTTAAAAATATTCCAGAATTGAATACATTAATAAGATTTTTTTTTAATTTTCATTAATGATTATGTTTCCAACACTATCTAAGAAGTCGAATAATTTTTGAGTGCTACCTAATAATTTGAGGTACACAGTCAAGATAATAATCTCACCTTTAATCAGAATACATTAAATGTTTTCATTGGTTTGTCATATTTCTGATGGTTTCGTAAGATTTATTATGTTTATGAAATACTCTAGTTGCTCTAATACAGGGCGAATGGCTCAGCGTCGGTAAATGGAATATATTCTCCTTCTTCATACACTCCATGATAAACTTTCAAATTCTTTAATTGAACAGAAGCATCTTTGCCGAAGAGAGAATTGCCATCATCAGGCAGCCTTTCGTAATATGATCCTAACTTACTTCTTGCAACTTTAGGATTGTCCTCGCCGAGAGGAATTACCAGCGAATCTGCTCCAAATGAGGGTCCATTTTCCGGGTTATCAACTTGTGCTAAAGAAGGCCCCCCTACCTTTTGTAATTTGATTCCAGGAGCTCCATCTTTAGCATATTTCCCACCTAAAATGAATAGAAAAGCTGCTATCGACCCCCTAGCTTCACCATATCCAACCCATCCTTTAGGATTGTAACCTCCACAAATAACGCCCATACGAGTGGTACAGATAACAACAGCTCCCCCAAGTTTGTCTACTTTACTATGAAATTTGAAGGCATCCCAACCATCTCTATTCGCATCATAAGTTAATTTTAGACCACGTGTTTCCAAGTTTGTGTTTTTTAATAAGGGTCGAATCTTTTGCATTTCTATATCGTCTGATTCAACAGGGTCTGCCCACTCTGTTTTGGTAGCAGGGTATTGCTCTGGGAAACGCGCTGGCCCAAACCGTTCCATGCCCATAGGCTTCTCTTCCTTCTGTCCAAAAAAGAAATTAAAGATTTTTTCAACGGGGTCATCTTCCCATTGCTCGTCTGTCGAAAGAGTATTCTCATCTTTTTTTTCCACGGTTTCTTCTTGCTCTGGTTCCACTTTGTCGTCTTTGCCGAAATTAAAGAAGTCACCCAGTTGCAAAGAAGTTGTAGTGTGAATTGATTGTGAATTTTTTATTGTTTCATATGGTGGCTTCGATATGGGACTCGAAGTGAATCCTTCACTAAGCAAATTGTAATGGCATAATAGAAAAGTAACCAATGTAGAAGCCGTGATTTTGAGATTCATTCCAATCTTTCTTGCAATAATGTTTCTTTCAATTTTTAGAATACTTTTAAATGGTATGTTGAATCAAACCTGTGCATGAGTATCTTTTTCCGTTTTATTATTTACCTTCAAAGATTCCTCTTTTGATAGACATATTTACTTACGTGGCAAATAAAATTTGCTTGGTTTGATTAAGAGGGTAAATTGACCAGGAGAAAAAAAAGTAAAATTATTTGAATAAAATGCAAAAAATAATAGTTCTAATATTGGAATTTTTTATATTTTCATTTTTTATTTCAGAGGTGAGAGAGAACAGATTAGGATTGTACCAACTTTAGGAAACATTCTAAAACAAGAAAATCCCGATAGAGCCGAGAAAGATGAAAGATGCATTGTCATATATGCTAGCGTGGAAAGACTTGTACACAAAAATAATGGATCATACGGATGTATCAAATATAGACCATAGTATTCTTCTCGCCATAGTTGTGGGTCTGCTTATATACCTTTTTACACGTCCTAATTCAAATGGTCGTAATGTCTCTATTTCAGATGAAGAATATGACCGTGCGTTGATGAATTCTGTGACTTATCACAGGACACCGCCTCCATCCAAGAGCTTCAATTACACTGCAAGTCCAACTTATCGAATCTCTACTTCTCCAAGCACTAGTGCTGACAAATTTCCTCCTCCACCTCGGACTTCTTTATTATTTGCATCACCTTTTGCCCAAGAATCGATATCGTCAGAACTAGCTTTGACTCACAATTCCAATCACAGAAGAGTCGTGGATGATATTCATTTTAACCACTCACAAGATTCTCAAAGCATATCAAGCGAGAGAATGGGTGATAATTTGTCAAACGGGAATGTACAAAACCAAACTTCAAGAGATCCATCGCAACCACTTCAATTCCAAAATGGATACCAAAGGCATACGGAGGAGAATATATACTATCGTGGTACAGTTCCTTTTGATTATGGTGCAAAAGAAGACAGATTAAAAGTAAACGGGGTATTCAAGGGTTCACGAGAATCAGTATCACCTTTATTCTCGACTCCAAATCGCTATGACACGAATTCGGAAGAGGACATTCATGATGAGAATATAAATCCTCCTACACCATCTAGATCGAATGGCAGAAGTGTAAACAACATATATGCATACAGATATTAAATATTGCATTTTTTTATTAAAGCAAATAATGATGCCAATAAAGCGTTTACGTATTTGATATGAAAGGGGACATTGAATTGAAGCACAATGAATAAGGAAAAATATGTTTCTATAGTATTACAATGATTATACGACTTCTTTGCTTAGTTATGATATTTTGCGCCCCATTCATTGCAATTTGATATTTTTGCCAATAAAAGCATTCGAATTACACGCACTTTGCGCCGCTACAAAAACATATAATGATAAAATTGATACCAAACTTAGAAAGTTAAGTTTCTTTCTTTGTGGAATCCTGGTTTCTCTAGAAATACAAAAGTTACTTCGACCAAACGCGCTTAAAATTTCGGCGCACTACTGGTTGATCCCGAGAGCGCCCCTCCTATCAAAAGTGTTGCCAAGTCTCCTAATGTAATAGGTGGCTGCTTCGTTGGTGCTTTATTGGTTTTTGTTTCACTTTCTATAGTATCAGTCTCTACTACAGGAGAACTTGAAGGAATGATTCTATTTTTTGAAAAATTTTCGTAATAGTTCTTTGTTGCTGTATGAGGTTGCTCAAAATTTTGCGGTAAGTTAGCGTTGACGACGGTAGAGAACCCTTTAGCTTCCTCCAAGTTGCTTTTTGACTCATTCCTGTGGTTGGATTCAGTGTGAATTTTTGGCCAAAATGATTCCTCTGGTTCGTCAGCAAGGTCGAAATCAGTTGGGTTTTCTATTCTTTCGGGCAAAACCTGGAGTTCAAATGCCCTACGGTTATGCAGCCCTGCATATGTCTTTATTGTAACCCAGCCATTACCCCATCGTAAAATTCTTCCTGTGTGTCGTACAAGGGGGCCTACCATGATACAAACTCGTTTATTTCTCCAAAACGTAGAATCTACATTACTCAACAACTGTAAAGATATTTGTTTGTTTGAACTCTTCATGACAACATTATTCTCAACTTTCAAGCTTAAAGTTGTTCGCGCGGTTGACAACTTCGAGTTTTTCGTGGTAGAATAGGTTGTGGCCTCATTTGGATTTTGACTATCTTTCGACATTTTTACCTCATTGCTTTCTTGTTTGGACGAAATTGACGTTGTCTTCAATAAGGACCCCAAGCCCTGGTTCAAAAGCCCCGACAACGAGTTCAGTGTAACTATTTGATTATTGTGAAATGGTATCTTAGAATAATTGTTGCTTATAATGCTCTTCTGTACAACCCTTGAATTTAGAACGGATGGCGGTTTTAGTGAAAAGCCATTATTTTTCGTTATTGAATGATTTAGATTATTTCCGCATCCTCGTCTTGGTGGTGGAGGGTTTGTGCCATACTCAGAATGTAAATGACAGTACGGTGTCTTGTTGACTGAAATATACGCGCAAGATCTTCCTCTTGTAGTGGTAGCCTGGCAGGGATGCTCACCAGGAAGATTGGAGAACTTTTTGTCTTGGCGCTGATTAACATTTTTATGAGAAAGTGATAGATTTTGTCCTTTGTAAGGTCTGTTCATACTCTGGTTCGCAACAGATTGCGTAGCCATTTGTTGTGTCATAACTTTTGCGGCTTCAAGTTCTGTAAGTGTACTTTCTTTCATCATCATGGACTCGTTGCACATTATATTATTTGCACTATGATTTGAAAAATCTTCATTAGGACTGTTTAAGACGTACTGTTGATAGTGAAGTTTACAATATTTTGACCCATTATAACGGGGATATCGTCTACAGTAAGAATTATTTCTTGATGTGCGCCCATGGCAGCCATTTGGAAGGGGCTCTAGTAATGGAGGATGGTAGACACGTTGCTTTACGGGATTTGGAGAATTTGATTCTACTTTGTGTTGTATACGATTGAGTTGTGTAATGTTATTCGTATTCGGCAGTTCTGATCCAGGGTTTTCTTTCATTATTGTTGAGGGTATACAAGCTGAAACTAAAGCAAGCGCTGCAATTTGTTCATCTTCTTTGTTATTGTTGAATTTGCTTGATGCATAGTTTATTTCTTTACAAAATATTGGAGGGGGTGAAGGAAAATTATTGATCATAGCAGTTGCAGCTGCAACTTCAGATGCAGATGGTTCAAATGATTTAGTGTGACTAGAATTACGTGGGCAATCATTCTTCATGGTGTTTTTGTCAGAGACTGGAGTGGAAGATCTCGACCAACTTGTTTTCATTTCATCAGTTTTTGCTATCCTACGTTTCTTTAATGGTAATGAGCCACAGCATCTCGAAATATCCATTTCAACTGGTTCGCTCAATTTACATACTTGTGCCATTTTCTCCATTTCAATATGTTTTCGAATGGGTCTTTTTTTCAGAACACTGTGAGAAGTTAAAGTACAGTATGAACTAAAATGTGAGTATTTATAAAGTACTAATTCTATAAGTTTTGTCGGACAAGCATATTCAAATGCTTTGATTTCAGTCGACTGGATGCCGTTTATAGAGATTCGTAATACATATTTTATGAATAGGAATTAGGCAAAATGAAAACATCTTCCTGAAAAGATTCTTAATTTGTATTGTAAACAGGCGCGACCATTATGTTTAAACTTGATGACGTCAAGCAGACGCGATGATGCTATTTTGTAAAGAAAGCATTACTTAAAGAATAAGAATTTTGAGATGGTCGATCGAAATATTTCGTTATGATGTCAACCTAAATAATAAGTTTTTTCTTTTCTGAACTTCCCCAAGTAATCCACGTCATTCAGTCACTATACCTCTCATTGAATGTTTCTGCAGCATGTTCAAAACATTTAGATTTTTAAAGATACGAGAAAGTATATAGCAATTTTACATAAGCATAAAAACAATACCATCAACGGCATGAACGGTTTGTGTACGCGTTGTGAATATGAAGTCTCCAGATCGGATGCTCAATATGCAGTTATTCGAAATCTACATACGCACATGCATCTATTAATGAACAATCTTCAAACAGGGCAGGAAGATATGAAAAAATGTATGAAATCAATCGAAAAGGCTCCGATAAAAGTTAAAAGTTGAGGTAATTGGTGCTTCTAGAGACCAGATTGGACTTACGCTAGATTGAAATGAAACTTTCCAGGAGCTTTTTCTGATCTATAGATTAATGATACAAGAAAGAAGATCTTACCCAACGCTTTGACAAAGACCTTCGTAATTCTGTGGTTACTTTGGGTCGACCTTGCCTTCGAGATGAAATTCCTTCTAAAGTTGAACTGTGAATTTCAAGGTGATGTGATGTGAAATGATATAGCACTACGACAATCCTCGTTAACTGACACTTCGTACAGCAGCAGCGTTAATAATTTGTTGTACATACGTGAAATTTATGGTGATCTTCACATAAACAGTGCAAACTTTATGTAAGGAGTGAAATTATCATTTTCATGTGTATGTCTTATGTATTCAGAGGGTGCTAGTTAAATGCAAGATTGTTTTATAGATTCCAAGTACGTGTTTTTGTCTTTAAGGTGGGATCATATACTTCTGCTACAGCTTCCGTTTGTTATTATGTTTTTTCCTCAATTCAAATTCAACTTAAAAAAAGTCAAGGATTCCAGTAGATATGTTGCTATGTACAAGAAATACATCACATGGGTCAACAACAATACTATGAATACACTGAACATTGAATGGTGTTACGCTGGTTTAGACGACAGACAGTGAAGAATAAAAAGCAACTCAATAAGAGCTATGTAGAACGACATAGATAATATTTGTTCTTTGTAATCCTGCTTACTTGTTTTCATAAACTTCTCACAGAAATCAATTTACACGTGCTCTTATATACTCTAATAATAATCGACGTAGGTAGAATTTTTCTTTTCTTGTTCTAATCTACACATTTCCATGCAGCCGTACCTTGGAACCATATGGGAGCGAGAAACATAGTCTATGAAGAACTTCGGTGAACAAAATAATCCGATAAAAGTATCCGCCGTAGCCACAACAAATATATTGGATTGTGAATAACAATGAAATATAAAAAAACTTCAAACCGTATAATCGTATCCAAATTCAAAAAACCTATAACGCGCACCTATTGCTTACAGATAAACGAAAATAAGTAAGTCCTCACCTTTTGAAATCCTGATACTCAGCAGGTAATGAATCAGAATGTAAGCAGAATCCTCGATGTGGCGTAGCCCATGGTGATAGTGTGCATTGGTGGATAATCAAAACATAAATCTATAGAGTCGATCTAAAGACTACCAACTCTAGTTTTGAATTATCACCAGGAACGATTCAACCATTGAATTTCCGAGATTGGATTCTCGCGGTAATTTCAATTGTAATTAACACATCATTGAAACGTAAAGTAAAAAAAGATAAAAATATGTTTCAGTCAAGAATCTTGAACGTTATCTTAAGAGTCTATTAAGAGTGAAGCAAAAATAAGATCTTGTAGTAAAAATCGAATTTTAATCTTTTTTGAATATGAGTTTGGATAGTTAATATGATCACGATATAAAATAAAAAAGTAACACTGTCGGAGACTAAACTTATGAGAAAATACTTAGGTTTGAGAGGTTCAGCTTTTCAGTTTGGTGCAGTTTACAAAAACACACCATAAGATTATAAAAAATGGCGCACTTCTTTCTTGCTCGCGCCCAAATATTTTTTCTTAACCTTGCTTCTCTAGCACTTTTTACTCAATAAATAACAAGTCTTTCTAAAAAGTCTACTGGGGTTGATGGATCTTACGCTTCTATAAGCTAAGATTCATCGCTAAAATCCATAAAGTTGTTAGAGGAACTCAATTTTAGTATGAAATGAAAAGATTCTCTTTTTTGTGCATTTGATCCATTTTTCCAGAAAGGAAAATGTATAAATGACCTCTGGTGATAGCAGCTGGTCATATAAATATGTGTATACAAAAGCGAATCGACCGTTAAGTCGTCTCTATTTGATAACTGATCAGCAATAAGAGTCAAATCGTTACGAGTTACTAAAACCTAATAGAAAAAATAGTTGTAACGTAAATTTGTACGAGTCCTTGCGAAATAAATAGTTTAGAATCTGGAAGAGATTCGAACCCCTTTTTAAAAATATTTTAGTAAAGGCGAAAAAAGGTAATTAATTGTACCAAAAACAGTGGGATTTTACGGTATAATTTTATGGTTTTCCGTCGACAGACACTTAGAGATTATTCTACGTACATGACAATTTATGAGACTGTACGTACCTAAGATTACTCAGGAGGCCGAACTTTACTTCTTACTTGGGATGATGTAAATTTTTTCTAACTGCGGTTTTGTACGGAACAGGTTAAGTTCTAATCAAAGCAAGTCTTCATCTCGTCTTGAAATAGCTGGCAACACCCATCAAGCCCGATCACCGGCACACCTAATCTCTTCTCCTTTCCTCTTTAGTAACAGCGATCAACAGAATAGACATTCAAGATGCCAACAAACGCTATGCACCGTAACTGTGAGTTTTTCTATTGTCAGCGGAATTCTCTGAGAGATCGGATCTTCCATTCCACCATTGCGAGTCTTCTTTTTTTGCAAACTTTTATATTCCTATGTAAAAGGTGGAAGCTATTTTTTTCATCTAAGTGTTTTTCGCAAACATTAGGAACTCGACTTCGGAGTCTCCTAAGTGAAAGTTTAAAAAAATTATCTCATTCAAGCCTCTCTCTCACCATGATCATCCAACATTGCACTTTCTTTGTTAAATTACAGACCGGAAGACGTCCAAGACGCCTCGCCGTCCCTACGAAAAGGAACGTCTTGATGCCGAATTAAAACTTGTTGGTGAATATGGACTTCGATGCAAGCGCGAGATCTGGAGGGTCCAATATGCTTTGGCTAAACTTAGAAAGGCTGCTCGTGCTCTTCTAACCCTTGACCCTAAGGATCCTAAGCGTATTTTCGAGGGAGCTGCTCTTCTCAGAAGGATGTCTCGTTACGGTCTTCTCGCAGATGATGAGCTTGAACTTGATTACGTTCTTCAGCTCACCACCCAAAAGCTTTTGGAGCGCCGTCTTCAAACCAAAGTGTACAAACAAGGGCTTGCAAAGTCTATCCACCATGCCCGTGTTCTTATTCGTCAACGTCATATCCGTGTAGGAAACCAACTTGTGAACGTTCCATCATTCAACGTCCGTATCAGCTCAGAGAAACATATTGATTTCGACACTAACAGTCCCTACGGACAAGGTGGACCAGGACGTGTTGCTAGGAAGCGTGCTGCATCTCGTGCCGCTAATGCCGACGATGAGGAGTAAACAAATAAATTTCGTATTAAATCTCTTGTTTTATTTTTTAATGAATATTAAACACTGGATTATATACGTGACTGATGAAATAGAACTTTCTAAAGTGTGTAGCAAATTGAAACAACCTTTGACACTTATGAATTCATCTCCAAGAATCAGACTTACAATCTCATAAGAGTATCTTTGTAGATAATTTTCATTGAACATAATGAATGGATGAACATTTTATTTTACAGATTGGCCATTTTTAGCAATAATGTTTCTTTTTATTTCATTGAGCTCGCTTGTAAATTATTCCTTCTAAACCTACCTTTGTTGGATATAAACATTTTATTTTTGCTATTGCTTGAATATCGTCATAACATATATTCGAATCTACATTTAGCTTGACTTTGATGTTATGTTGCGTAAAGCACAATGAATGTCAGAAGTTCTCTTGGAAAGAATTTTCCGCTCATGGAACTTTCCATCATTCATCTCCACATTTATACATTAAACTGTAATAAATTCAAAGTATACAACGAATATCTCGCTTTGGGACACTTGAACTTAAAAGAAAGTCTCTGTTGTGGCAGAATTTCTTGTTATGGGAACTGAGACTTTTTTTGAAGAATTTTTTCCGAGTCATTTCGTTAATTTCGACTTTCATCTACAGCAGAGTGACTTAAGTGTTGATTTTGTTTTCACCAATAAATATTGCAGCAAAGGACTTTGATAAAACAATCACCACATATAAGAAAGAAAAGAAAAAAAGTCAAAACAATTTAAGTGAAAAGAATTTGGAACTGGCTTACAAACAAGGTCGGGATTTCTATAGAATAGCTTTATCCCACATGATATTCTCCAGCATTTTATTGCTAATGCAAAAGTGACTACTAACGGTTGTTGCCACCAATAATTGAAGATTGATCGCTTCCACAATGGAATCAGTGAATTCTAAATGAACGCAAATAGATGATCAACGTTTATTTCATGAAATACATTGTTTATTATTATTATATTTCATTTAATCAAGAACATGAAACCCTGTATTTACATTTTCTTTTCATATTTTGGATCAGAACTTCAAGTCTTCGACATTAATTTTCAATATGAATATCTATTCATCACTACATAGAGTTCAAGATACTCAATAATATACTTCACTTCTCATGATTGATTTTCAAAACAAAGTTGAACAGCAGTTCTTCCCACAACATCAGCTAGATGAAGTTGCTGTGTAATACCAACACATGCACAATTAAATTCGCCAACATGGAACGAATCTTTCCCATTTTCGTCTTTTTCTCCAAACAAAAAGTCGGCCGTCCATAGCAAAGGTAAATCTCGACAGGATATCCCAAAGGAACTCATAACAGCTGGTAAATCAGCACGGAATGCTTCTACCAAATTTTCAAATTCGGGTGCATCAGGACTGTAAGAAGTGTACACAGCCCCACTTTGGAGAGTGGCAGAATAGCAACCTTCAGCTGGTTTTTTATGCACAAGGGCAACTAACTCCTCACCAACTACAAGGCAGCGTACTTCCCCTTCCACAATACGAGGAAGGAAACGTTGATCAACGAGCATAGCTCCTGCTTCTATCCCACCCTCAAGGTATTTGCCTTTTCCAGTAGATACCCATTCACCGCTCTTTTCAGTACGCCCACTTACATCAAAAAGAAAAATGGTTAGAGACACGTTTGGCAAGGAAGAAGGCACAAAAATTCCATTTGACTCACTTGATACAAAACTCGATGAATTCTCCGGCAGTATGATATTCCACATGGTTATCATTTGCTTCCATAAGAACTAGCTCCTCATCAAGATCGATACATCTATCACCATATTTCTCGCAATAATTTTCATTCTTGAGTTTGCATATCCAAATTCCTTCTCCTTGACTTCCACGGTTTTGCTTAATGACTCGTGGTCGAAAGGCTATGTTCTTGAGAAAAGTTTCCGAAAAATATCCAGGTTCATAGTAAACATTAGTGTCTTCCAAACCACATTTTAAGTGTTTGATTTTGTGAAGGGCATCTTTTGCACCCAAGCTTCTTTGTACGTCTGGAGGTGACATGACCAGGATGTTCGATGCGGAAAATTCACCGAGTAATGCGTCTAATTTACATTGTGTTGCAGGCGAAAGTGTTCCTGGATTGTTTCGCACGATGAGACCACAAGCCCTGCGCAAAATGAGGTTTCGAAGCATCGCATTTATATGTTTGTTTTTGTTCCGTAGATTGATGTCGAGTTCCTCATCATCTTCTTCTAGAAAAGATAGAATTGCAGTTCCATATCGATTTTCTCCGGCTATAGCTATAGCAATAGGAATCGAATCACGGCGGTGACCTGTAATATGATCCTTATCAGTCCCTCCTCTGGCTTCAAGCAAAAAAATATATTTCTTTTCTTTACAGCTCGAGATTTTCGTCACCACAGTGGAAAGAAGTTCTTCTTCTTCCTCTGAAATGAAAATTGTTTTCGATGCCAAAATAGCAGTACTCACCTGTTCTTCATGGACAGGGACGTTTTCAAGAAAAGCGACCATGGCTGGACTCATTTCGGTGATTTCAGCAGTTTCGAAGCCTATATCAATGACGGTGGAAAGTGTTTCAGATCTGTCCAATCTATATTTTATGTTTCACTTTTGTTATAATCGTTCGAAATGAAATGTGCTGGTGGCGGTGAATGAATTCTGAAGTTTCAATTGATGTGCCGTACATGACAGAAAAGACTTCTTCACGATCAAGAAAAGATTCTAATTTGATTCCAAGTACTTTGTGAGGATAATAATAATAATAATTAAAATATGCATTTTCTCCAAATTTGAAAAACCCCTTAGACTATAACTTTGCTAAATTGAATACTGGCTGGGGGTTCAATAGTAAAGTAATATTTTGAACTTTTTGTCTCATTTTATAGTTTTTTGTTTATGAAAAAGGCTCGTTTTTTTGTCATTTACGGTACCCTAAGTAAATGAAAAGAGGTACCAATATGACGTATGTAGAACAAAATAGAAAATGTCTTGCTTTTCTTCTTTATGTACGGCTTAGTATTAGAAAATGGAACCTGAATGAAACAAAGGTTTTGGGATTTCGGACGAAAAAAGGGACTGAAAATAAATTAGACTGAATCTCCCTACACATAATTCCTACTTGTTGAATGTTTCTATTTGCGTGGGAATATTGTAGTTCGTATGAAAAACGAATCTGCTGCTGTTTTTAGGAGATTCTCATTCGTGGAAACAAATGACGTGATCCAGACACACAACAATTTTCACTTTTTTGATTATCCCATGAGTAATAAAAGAACATCAACATTCATCCCCTTCAAGAATTGAGTGCTTTCTAACCCAGCCATGACATGAAAGCACTTGTCACAGGAGTATCTCCAACACGAATGAATTTGCCAAAAAAAAATTGTTCGGCGTTACATACCCAAACAACATAATGGATGTAAATGCGCAAAAGTCGCAGCTTACAAATAAAGGAATAGAAAGAAAGATCTATAATGTATCAGAAATATTTTTTCCGTTTCAAAAAAATTGATCCACTGAACTCCAATTAACTATGCTAATGCAGGATTTTGTGCAGCGTATTGAAGTCTCTCTTTGCTTTATAACAATCATAAGAGGGAGTATAAATCTACCTTTTTAAAATAGATGAAAAATTACCAAATACCGTAACTTAAAATTATTCTTTGTTCACAGAGGGTGCCATGCAAAGGATATTTTACTGAATCAATAATTATGGCAATTTCATGTTGTTTGTCGTTCTTTCAAAATAAGTCTGATAGCTTTTGGACTTCATTTGCTTAATTTGCTTATTAGAAAAGATTAAAATGGATATGGATTATCAGCCTTCATTTGAAACATTTAAATGGGTGAACCATCAGCTGTTACTTTTGAAGATGAAGATGAGAAATTTCTTCATAGTAGCAGTAGTAATAAATTAAAAAAGAAAATTCAAATGAACGTGAAAAATAGTGATGCAAAAAATAAAAGATGCAACTCCATTCAATATTTTCACGTACATTTTAGTATACAAAATAAGTAAACCATCAATATCCAAAAATGATACCTTCAGAGCTGAAATTCAATCCTGAGATGAGTTGAAGTTTATCGTTGCAATCGTTCCTATTTTTTATTAAATTTGGTGAAGGTGGGGCTTGAGATGTTGTTTAATTGAACTCATGTTCATTTCATAGAATTTCACTAGAAGGAAAGAACAACATCAACATAACCAAACCCCATAAACATACCAAATTTGTGCAACTTAAATCATTATTATGGAGATAATGAACCTTCGACTCCTCGTCTCTCTTCTTGCTTTTTTCAATTCATCAGAGCTCAATCAAATAAATGCACGTATGCAAATTAGAGAGGTGAAAAAATCAGACGTTTCGTCCCCAACAAGTAGATTAAAAGAGATTGAAAGTAGAAGACATCATACGGCATGGAATCTATCAACTGCTATTAAACCACTTCAAATTGCTAGAGGTGGAGGAGACTCTTCTTCTGAGACACTTCAAGATGAATTTCAAAGTCAGAAAGAGGCTGTAAAAGAAGACCTTAAAGATGAGATCGATGATAATGAAAGAATCAGCTTGGAAAATTCACAAGAATATAAAGATGAAGAAGTTGAAGTCGACCAAACAAAAAGCACATCATCAATTGAGAGAGAAGTGATTACAGACATTGTCGATGACTTTTTACATCATAGAATATATTCCACAGATTTTGATGAAATCGTAGAAAGCAAAATTCCTATATCACCACAAAAATTACTTCACAAAGTCGCCAAAAAGATCCAACCTATTCAAAGATCGCCTGATATTTTGTTGAAAATCCGTTCCGCTTCATCTCAAGATGCTGGGACTGCCGCTTATACAATCGGTCTTCTTGCAGGTGCTACTGACATGTATGAAAAACACCAGAGAAATGACAAAGAAGGTTCTCCTTCATCTGATCTTGTGGAAGATGTAGTCAAGGATCGAAGATGGGAACAAATAGTAGAATGTGTTCTTTGTGGAGTAGATGTAAGGAAACGGATGAAAGAATTACAAGCACTACATCATGATGCCAATGAAAATTCAGAGAAGGGTAATATCAATGAACCAGATAGAGAAGAAAATCATGTTATTGAGGGACTTGATGTTCCTGATGCATCGAGAGCTGCATGGGGACTCTCCACTTTAGGAGTGGACAATTACGTTGACAAATTAGGCGGTGAAACTTTACATGATATTTTGACAGCGCTCTCCCTAAGATGTCAAGATATTTTGAATAATCAATGGAATGAGCTGAATGAATTTGCTCTAAGTAGTAGCAATATCATCGTAGATTCTCCAAAATTAGAGAGGTGGGATGATTCAAAAGAAAATTTAGCACGAGACGCGGCAAGGTCAATGTGGGCTTTTGCTTGTGTAAAGGCTTGTACCAATGTCCGAAGTGACTACTTATTAGCAACATGCTGTAACATACTTACTGCGAGTTTCATTAGTCAAGACAATCTGAGAAAGAAAACATTAGAAGCTGAGGCAGTTTTGGATCGCTTGGCTGACATTGCTAAGAATGATGGTGAAGAAAATGATGTATTAGTTGAAGTCACCAAAGAAGGGAATGAGAATAATGTGGACTCTCTTGTCGAAACCAAATTGAAAAATGAAACAGGAACGGATACAGTTACAGAATCTGTACAGTCGAACCCAATGTTGTCTCAACATCTTTCTCCACTTGAGCTTGCCAACGTTATATGGGCGCTTGCTGTACATAATAATGACATCCACGCAACAGACAAAACGAAACAGATTGAAATAGTAAATTCAAAAATTGGCAATAAAAAGATCGAATCATCTTCAGATGAGAAAGAATATGATTCCACTTTGGTGCAACACATCTCACGTCAAATATTGAAAATACTAGAAGATGATTTGAAGCAAATAGAAACCCAGGAATCAACGTATCCTTCGAATAATATAGAAGAGATAAATAAGCAACAAATCCTTTCGCAAAATAAGAATGATGAGAAGGAGATTAGCTTTAGTGAAAGTGAAATTAAAGATTCAAACCATGCCAATAATACAGATAGTGTCAACAATAACGAACAAAGTGAAAGAGATGAACCAGAGGGATTGGAAGATTTAGAAGTTATTGACGCAGCAGCGCTCTTAACTGATGCCCAATCCCCAGCAAAGGAAATATTACGAAATTCCACAATTATTAATGACGAAATAGTTGGGGAAACTGAACTTATTGAAGATAGACCTGAGCCAGGGCTTTTTACTGATACCAATACCCCAAATACTGTGGAGGTAGTTGACGCAGCTGCATTGCTTCGTGGTGAAGAGGATCAAGACCCTGAGATCATTCATTTAGACGAAGATAGTGAACAATATTCGGACACTCAATATGATACAGAGAGAGACACAAATTTGGAAGTTTTGGATTCTGCGTCACTTCTCATGGGAGATGATCAAGGAAAATGTGAACTTCAATCCGAAGGGGCAGAAAACTCAGAAAACTCAGAAGATGAAGAGATAATCATAAACAATACCGCTAAGGGCAAACAAATCGATTCTGAACCTACTGAGAATGGTGAAAACATTTTGGGTTCTACAAATGATGAAAACAAAGGAGATATTAGTGTCTTTGAGGAATATGATAATAATGATCCCGTACTCCCAATTTTTGAACAATCTTTCGCTTCTAAAGACTTATGTTCCATTGCATGGGCAGTGACACAATTACAGTGGAGGCCTTACTCCCAAATAAATGGAAGAGACTCTGCCAACGAATATGGTAAGATCATCCATCTCATAGTATCCATTCTTACCAAAGTTGGAAATCTGAACAGCCGCACGAGTGGCGAAGACCCATTTACCATGCTGAAGGAATCTGGTTTCACTGATCTTTCAAACCTCGCGTGGGCGATTGCTAAATATGTGAAGGGCATGAGATCATCACGAAGTCTGACTGTTGAGGAAGAAGCTAACATATCATATGTAACATGTGAAATTGCGCATTGGTCGCTTCTTCGGCTTTCACAGAGTGTTTCAACTTTTGATAACAATTTCAAAAATTCTAATGATGATCAATTTATTCCTCCAACTTTGAGCAGATTAATTTGGTCTCTGACTACAATCTCTCAGGAATTCAAGAATGGCAAAGGAGCAAAAAGCAACTCTGAGAAACTTCATCATTTACTAGGAAAGCTTACTATTGCTATAATTCATGAAGCAAAGGAAAATCTTTCATCTTATAGGGCAGAAGACTTGGTAAGTAGAACTTCGAATTAATTTTGAATACTTGATTATCCAATTTGACACCAGCTCACTTGTTTTCCAACAAACTTTTTTTCTATAGGCTCGCATAGTTTGGGCTTATAGTTCTTTTGAAGCATCGTCGACATCAACCCAGCTAAATACACCAATCAAAAATCACATTCATGTTGCACTCGGGCGTATTCAGAATACAATTGAATCAGCTCTTTTGAGGTGGGAGTTAGGTCGGAGTTCGGAGATATTTGACGAATCATCCATATGGAATATTCCTATTTTTGAACGCATGAGTTCATCGGCCCGTTTGAAGAGTTTGGAATCTTCTCGCACATCCGCTGCTGAAGAAGATAAGTTGGAAGAAGATGATAAACACACACTTCCAAACCGTCCTGGGCGTCGCTTATTGGCATCACTTAATAGTCTTCCAGTTGATCCTTCAACTCTGTGTAAAGTTTCTTTTGCATATTCAAAACTTGCAGATTTATCCCTAGCAACTCCATTTACCTTGCAGCAAAATGTCGGGAAAGGTGCTGAGGACTTGGCACGTGTCGCCGCTCGAATATTTGCCTACAGTGGTGAATCATTATTGAATCAATGCCATCCTCATGACATTGCAAGGTTGTGCTACGCATATACAAGATCAATAACGACTGCTTCGATTTCTATTAACAATGAGGATAGAAGCATGTGCAATAGTGAAACAAGAGAAGCACTAACAAGACACTTTACAAAAAAAGTGACACAAGCTATTAATGATTCTATTCTTTTCAATGATTCAAATAAAGATTCTTCTTCCATGCTAGATTTAATGGCGCCTAAGCATTTCGCAAATTTGGTTTGGTCGCTTGGTGAATTAGGCGTTCAGTGTGGTGAAAATTTAAGAGGGAATATTAAGCCTTTAAAAAGAGTACGCTTATCAGCCAAACGTCCAGTGCTAGCTCTGGATCAATTAGATGAAATGAACACTGCATCCACATTAAATTTGGTAAGCTTATTGGGCAAAGAGGTAAAGAAATAGTGTGTTTCGGTTGATTGTTTTTCCTCATCAAATGTCTTCCTATTTACGGACTACAGCTTCATGGTATAATTGCTTTAGATGATATTGAAAATGATGTTGAACTACTTGATAATATCCTTTTTGACATAGAGCTAAATAAATTGCCAACCCTCTCTGCAAGTGAGTGTTGTCGTGCAGTCTTCACAGTCACAAAACTTAGAAATTTTGTTCTTGATATATGTGCGGTGAAAACAGTTGAGAAAGATAACGTCTCAACGAATTCTACCGTCTCGAATGGTAACGTGGATGGAGCTGAAATCGAAACTCCTATATATATGGAAGAAGATTCAGACGACGATTTAGAAGAAATTGTTGAAGTTAATGAAGAAAAGACAGCAAGCAGTCTCCTTAATCACTGCTACGATCTCCTTTCGTCATTGTCAGAAAGAATAACAGATGAGATTCCACATTTGACTGCATCTCAGATGAGAAAAATTCTACAGGCATATCATATAATGCCTTATCAAGCTGATGAAATGGTTAATGCTTTGGAAGTTGAGATAAAACAACGTATATCAATAATTGATTCAGAATCAATATCGTACTTTGATGGTAAAAAAAGTAATATTATATCTAAAATACGTGAAGCAGGCGACCAATTCGTCGACGCTTCCACAATTCTCACAAGGATGATCGAAGGGAAAAAGAAAGGACACGATGCAATTTTGCTTGATGATGACAGTGTATCAAATATGATGGATCATATGAACCGAGCAATTGCTACTGCCTGTGAGGCGGCTACTCGATTAGAGAGAATTGAAAGAGGTGCACACATTGATGTAGAATCTTCCCTAAGACTTGTGGAGAACGGTGTTGCATTCGAACTTGGTCGTTGTTTAGAATTAATTGATGGATATAGGTTGATTGAATTTTCGTCCGGTACTAGGAGGGGACGATTTACAGGAGGAAAGAAAAAGAATTTAGGTAAACGTATCTTGAGTCGATTATTTCAGTGATAAATCGAATGAATCAACATCTTTATATATGCTATTTTAGAAACATAACGAGCTATAATGATGAATTACATATCGGCAAAGTACATGTGATTAACATCATTATTTTTCTGTTGGATTTTGAATATTTTCATGTAAATTTCACGATTTATAATGTATAAAAAAATGAGACAGTATTCAAACCATCATTGGAGTCTTTCAAGTTTTGAATGGAAACAAATATACAATATCAATCTAGAATAGAAAGAAGTATTGTTTTGTAATGAGAACAATAATTATTATTATAGAGGGAAGTATCGTTTTGGAGAATTTAGTCTATTTTTGCCAGGGGAATTTGAAACCTTCTCCTTGCTTTTTGAGGTCTTCTTCATCGACCCATCCGCTTTCAAAATATGGTGCTTGAGTTTGTTTACTGTTTCCATCCTCATCTACTAAATTATTTGCTTCCAGTGAAAACATAAGATTGCCTGTGTCTTCATCTACACCCTCAAAATCTCCCAAAAATGGACTTCCCATTCCAGCTGTAATAAGCTGAACAAGACCTGAAAGGCCGATTTCTTTCTTCTCCACTGGTTCGGAATCGTCAGAAGAATCATCCTTTTGATCTTTGGCACCAAACGTTGGGATACCGAAATGAAGGGAAGATTGAGTAACTGAATTAAAAGCTCGTTGATTCAAATGACTTCCGGTAAAACAAGAAGCATCTTGCAGTTGAAGTAATACGATGGTTGAAGCGATGAAATTTTTTCCGATCATGATAGCTTTATTTGAGCAGATGGAGTTTTTCTTTCCCTAAAGCTTTCTTCCCAGAAAAATATGATCAAATTCTATTACGTCAGCAAATACCTTACGTCTTCATGGTGCAACGGCATTTTGAGACTGTTGAACATTTTATTTTTTGAGGAACACAGCGAAGTCAACTTAAATAGTCATCGTAGATTTTACAGCGGTATGTTTAACTGTACAATAATTGTAAAATGAATATCGACATCAGTCCCGACCATCGTTTGTTCAAGGATCCTGAATTACTCCAAGGAAAGAGGTATTTTAGCATAAAAAAGAATGTCACTTGACATAATATTCTTGGATATTGACGGTGTCCTTTTACCTTTTGGTGAAAAAAATTGTAATAATGAAGAAAAAGATGACAATGATGACAAATTGCTTTTCCCAAAATCCACAATGACTGCACTGGATTTTATACTAAAAAAACACCCAACTGTACAAATTGTTTTAAGCTCGACATGGAGATGTCAACCGCAATGGGTAGCTGATATTGAAGATTGTATTCTGCGTTTTCAAAGAAAAACTCGTAAGAATGAACTAAAAACTGCAAAAAATACAAGAGAAAATGAAGAAGGAAAATCAATAGTTTTTGATGTAACAAATTTGAACAACCATACGGAAAGACAATGGGAAATCCAGGAATGGCTCGAAATAAGAAGTCATTCGCACGAAGCTCAAGTTCGATCATGGGTTGCTCTTGATGATGAAGAATTATTAGAAGGCTCGAAGAATGAGACGTATAGATCACAATTTATTGACCATGTTGTGAAAACTCAAAGCAACATTGGTCTCACAATGAATGATGCGAAAAAGGTTGTCAATTTAATTGGAAAGCAAGTAAACTAATATCAGTAAAATACAAATGAATCACAAAATGTGGGCTGTAAGCCAAATTTTTTATAATATATTGCATCTTTTTTTATACTTTTAGGGATGACATTGTAATAAGAGTAGAGCCTGTTTCGGTGTTCATAGTGACTCTCCTATTTCGCTTGGTACATTTATCTCAGTTCAAGAAAATCTCTTTAGATGCAGGACTAGCTCAAAATACTCTTTTCTGGTAACTGATTTCTGAATAACTTGCATTGAAACTTTCGTTGACATGACATCTTTGATGAAACCTTTGAATTCTTGCCCAGCGTCTAATTCTACTAGACATGGATGTATGAATCGATGTGAAATATTATACCAAAAAGCCAAGGGTGTCTCCGTTGGTCTTGGCCAATTTAATAAGTTTTGTTCTCAAATGGTATGCTCCAGCCCATTGACAGAAATCGCCAATGGCTTGACTGTGTAAGCTAATTCCTTTTCCTCGTAGGCCATTAAGTTTCTTTTCACCAAGAGCAATCTTTGCTCCGTATACAGCAGGAGAGAAAATTCCAAATTTGGCGTTCTTTCCCATGTGCAAGGATGAAGATCCCTTAGCAGTACGACGAGGAGCATTTACGTGTCTATTTCGTTGAGCTACTACAAATCCGGAACCTTCACATAAGAAAATATAGAAAGGTTAGGCTATTATAAATCACGCAATCGTATTCAAACGCGACCCTAAGACAATTCAAACTCTTAGGGAAGTTGGTGTGGCATCAAATACGCACGTCAAAGGAGACTTGTGAACCTCTTCCTTATGTTCATCCTAACTTAACGAATCACACTTACCACCAGTGACTCCACCCATAGAGCATGGGGTTGGGGTGACAAAAGCTTGAGCACCATTGAAAAGGGCGAAAAGAGCAAGGACAGCGGACAAGAGGCTCACACGCATCATAGTTATTATTTTCACTGAGAATGAGAGATGTAATGAATATGTCAGATGGAAATAAACTAATCTATGACGTCACAACTATTCTCGTTTTGGATACGTTAATTGTTGAACCAAAATGAAGAGAAAGGTTTTTTTTTAAGAAAACAAAACCTAAAACATATTATCTTACTTACTACATTCTTATAACCATTTCCATCGCACGTAAAAATCGATGACGATGCGAAAACAAAATAGAATTCCATACGTTTTAGTATTGAATGGGAACACTTAGATCTAAATATAAAAATAACTAATCAATATTGAAATATTTAGCCACCGTACAGCTGATGCTGTTTAGCAACATTATCTTATTTAGGTTTGATTTCCCTTTCGAAAACGTATTAGAACTCGAAAACAAACAAACATACTAAACTTAAGACGACGTGGCTAACAGATTTGTTTGAGAAAAAGTGGTCAGTCTAAAAAAAGGGAATTTGTTCTAAAGAAGGTACCGTAACCTACAAATTTAAAGTGTACACGTGTCCTGTACGGTACGCTTCATCAAAAAAATAAGAAAGAGTGCGAGACTGCAAACATTTAAATAAACGTTATACTACTTAGTTTTAAATTTAGAAATGATTTAACAATTTGCTGATATCAACGGTAAAAAGTAAAAATTACTAAATAGTACAGTGGATAAGGAAAGTCAACGACCTAATTATCTTGCACTTAATTAAGATAAAGCTTAGAATACATAGGAAAACTATATCTTCTCATAGTACATGAACAAAAAATTCTAAACCCTTCTGTAAACTGAGCAATTTACAGATTCAAGCGAAAAATAAAGGAGGTTAACTTAGGGAAGCAAGAATAGAATCTTTTGCTGATCTCTCAAACTAAATAGCAAATATGTTTCTTGTAAATTGGTGGTATGATGCTCTTGCAAGTTTAGGTACGTTGCAAAATCTGCAAATGATGATCTTCCTCTCTCTCAATTGATGAATTTGTCGTTTCCTGGAAAGTCTCGCGTTGCTCCATTTCGCCATTGCGGTAACAATGACCTTTATTTTTGCTCAGTTGGTCACGTTCTACCTACGAGCATGACATGGACCATTTTTGGCTCTGAATTTTGCTTGAAAGCAAATGATGTAAAGAGTGACAAGCCATCATTCCAATCCTTGGCATTTGCGACCTACAAAAATTCTAATTTTGATGTCATTGCTCTCCGTTTATTCACAGGTTTATATCACAAGAATGCAAAAATTTTATTTTTAGGTTTAGATAATGCCGGAAAGACAACATTACTTCACATGCTTAAGGAGAACCGTGTACAAGCTCATATTCCAACCTTGCACCCCAATACTGATGAGCTGATCATTGGAAAAATTAAGTTCAAGACTTTTGATCTTGGAGGTCACGAGACAGCTAGACGTCTTTGGCAAGATTACTTCACTACTGTTGATGGGGTTGTGTATTTGGTAGATGCAATTGATAGAGAACGATTCCCAGAGGCAAAAAAAGAACTTGATTCGCTTTTAACATCAGATGAATTGTGTGATGTACCTTTTCTTGTACTTGGAAATAAAATTGATATGCCAGCTGCTGCTTCTGAGGAAGAGTTGAAATATGCTCTTGGTTTATACGATACTTATGGAAAGGACTCAAAACCCAGTGATAAAGACGGCGTCCGTCCTATTGAGCTTTTCATGTGTTCCGTTGTACGCAGAATGGGTTATGCCGATGGATTCAAATGGCTTTCAAATTTCCTCTCTTAAATCTTGTTGAATTGATATAAGCACAACTCATTTGTTTATTTTCAAAAATGCGATTCCATCTTGTTGCTAAGTTGTCATGTTGTTTCCGATTATAATACGATGTGGACATTTTGCAAATTTCATATGAATTATTTTCCTTCATCACGCATTTGAAAACTGCTAGTAAACTCACATTAAGTTGAAAAATTAATACATGGAAAATGTAATTGAAATTCCATGCAAATAAATGATTAAATATACAACAATGAATATCCTGGATCAGGTACTACTTTGTTCTGTTTTAGTAATAAACAAACATTATTTTACTTTGTAAAATGGGCAAGCGCTCTATCAGTGAGGATTGTATCAATGTGTCTCTACCTCTTTCTTCCTTTATCCCGCTTTTCTTTTCTGGAGTAACGTGCACTATTATCTCTGCCAGTTGCTACCACGTTTTTACTTTCAAAGCCGTGAGATTCAATTGGTTTACCACAAAGCGTTACAAGGTCAAATTTATCATCACGTGTGCTTAATAAAAGCACAGAAAACTCAATTGGCTCTTTACTCGTATCAGGACTTGATTTTGCGTTTATTCTAGTCGCTTCCCTATTTAAATGCTCTCTGACAAGATTATCAATAGCCATAGCTAAAGTCTTCAAGATCTTTTTGTAGTTAGGATATTTTTCATGTATGCATGTACTCTTTATGTTGAAACTCCCATTCGTCATAATTTGGGTGCTGTAATCACGAAGAATCAAAAAAGGAATATCGATTGCTACAACAGGAACCCCAAAATTTCCTGATTCGTCTACGATTTTGCTAACAAAATTTGTTGCTCTTTGTATTGACGTTTTGATAGCCTTTCTTATTGCTTTCTTCTCGCTTTTGTCTTCAACATTTATTTTTTCTTCCATGTAATATTGATCAGTTTCAACATAAATACATTGTACCTTAGTACTTACAGATACTTGTTTCGTTGAAACCTCACCATCTTTTGGAGCTACATGGGACAAAGCTTTAACACTGTCATCGTGATCCACATCTGTAATTTTATCCTCAGAAAGAGACAGTTCCTTCAACTTCTTCTTTATACTTGATGCTAATATATCTAATTTGACAAATTCATCATTTCCACTTGCATTGAAGATTTTCCAACTAGAATCAAAAAAGATCTGTCTGAGACGAACCTCTCCTTTATCCCGTAATAGATGAGGTTGTACAATAACCACAAATGGTATTCTGAAAAGGCTGCACACCCCGCAGAGATGATCAAGACTCCAGGTCTGAAGTGTGGAAACATCGTCAGTTGAAATTAAAACAATCAAATGCTGAAAAACCAATTTAATACATATCTTTTACTTACTCCTACATCCTCGGAAACTTCATTCCAATTGTATGCATTCGAGGTATGTTGTCGTAAGCTCATCATTGATCCACTTTGAGCAAAATATTCTGCTGTAATGCCTTCAATCCACAGACGAGCTGCAACAGAGGCTCTAGTAACAAAAGTTACTGAATCTAAACCATTAAAACTAGCTACAAGGCAATTGACAGTGCTTGTATTATGGAAAGGATGACCGAGACTCATTCGCATTAAATCTAGCGAGGAAGATGATATTCTATTACCTCCTGTAAAGGCTAAATCACCTGATAGTTCCCTCGCTATGACTTCGTTTCGAGATATTAAGGCATCCGCGTAGAGGCGTTCCACTAACTTGCCAACGAAGAATCTTATTCCGACACTCAAGGGAATTTTGGCTGCGGTGTAATGATGTATTTGCACAGATGCAAAATTACCTGGGGGGCGAAATCTTCGTATCTTTTGGACAAAAATGCGTCAAGTATGCAATTATTACGATATTTACATTAAATGAAAACAAAATAACCTACCAAGTCATCGTATCGACCACCTTCTGCAATTTTAACTCCTTTGCCGCCAGATGTCAACAAAGTCTCGTTATTATCCTCACTTGATTCACTTTGAAAGTAATCTTCGGGAAGAATAATAGCTTGGAAGTAGATGTTTCCATGCATATGTTTTCGTCTTTGTCGTGCTCCAAGATCAATGGATACATATGAAGGAGGTCTACATTTGAAAGCGTCATCTCCGAAATTATCATTTTTGGGACTTTCATTTCGTCCGAGAAGGCCACTGAGACCCATAACATTCATCGCATGTAATAACTTCTTTAGACTTTGAAGACCCTTTGTAATATCATCATATCGTTTAACACGCTTTCTCTCCATCTTTGTATCCATATCAAGAATCTTTCGCTTCCTTACAGCTTCTTGCAATGACTCAATAGCATCTTCTGCTTTTGCAGGAAGTGGTAGGCATCCATGAGAAAGGAGAGATCGCAATTTGTGCGCTGCATTATCAGAGAGCCCATGATGTTCAATTGCTTCTTGGAAAAAACTATCGACATTTTCAATGTCTCTTGCATGAATCTTTTTTTGGGAAGTTGGGCCTTTGTTCTTTTTCTTGACATGTACGTTTACTTTATTTCTTGTACTTTGTTGGAAAAATTCTTTGTTGGCTTTTGAAGGTGGGCATGCTGAAAGCGCGGATAATATTTTGAAGCAAACTTTTCTAGTAGACTCCTTTTGACCAACATCACAGATATCAAGAATAGCATCAGCAAGTCTTGTGTGGCTTAGGCGTAGATACCAAAAGGGAGATTTCGTGCAAAAGTATCCATGCTCATCGAATGATTTTATTCCTTTAAAATTGACAATAGCATTATAAGATACAATAAATGAAAAATATCTAGAAAAGAATATTGATACTCACCACATGGAAAAATGCTTGCAATGCTCTGACAAAGAACCATTATAGTTTCGGCTTCCAAATATTCACCATAGTCTTTTGGGTTCTCGTAAATAATGTCAAAAGAAGCTTCAATCATTTCACGAGGATGCCCACCAGCAAGTCCTTTTTGATATACTGTATTTATATCAAATCTTTTAACACAGGCTGTGGCACTTCCACCTCTTGCACATTGCCTCGCGAATGAGGCTGTTAGATCATCTGGTAATATTAGAACTGTGCCTCTCTCATTCATAATTTCAGCAGGTCCACCGTCTGGTAACCCTTGAATATGTTGTTGATTTCTTGTAAGCTTGGGTCGAAGTAATGGGCACTGTAAATGAACTGCACCATGAGACAAGAAAACAGTTCGAAGCTTTGTAGAAACAGAATCAAGAACTCTAGGGTCTGAACCGGGAATTTCATCAGTACCGCCACTGATAGCTGCTGATGTTGCAGACGTCATCGCTATTGAAAGTGCTGCCCTTCCAATAGATCCACGTAACGCCTCACCATCTTTACCTCCAAGAGTTATTTTGCCAGAATTTCTTGCCCTCGTTAACGCAGAAACTGCGGCTGCTATAGTAGATGGTGTCATTATTGAAGATCTAAAGCCATCAATATTACCGAGATTGGGCTCGCCCAATTTATTTAATGCATCAAGCAACGCATATGTAGGATTCCCATGTTTTCGACGACTCTTTTTGTCGCTTAAACGATAGTTGTATCCCTTCGCAGACGCATCGGTATCATAGGTAATATCAACATGGTGTGGTGTTGGTTGAGTAAATATTGCTTTCAGAATTTGATTGTAGCTGCTATTATCTGAGTGAGGGTTTCTTAAGATTATATCTAAGGCTTCCGCCAAATATTGCCCTTCTACCTCCATTTTTCGTGGAAGTAAATCAGACTGCATACATGATGCACAGTATCAGTGTCTTATAGAAGATTGAAAAATACTTGTCAATATTATATGTTATACTCACCGAAAGAAGATCTTGAGCAGATGGCCTTTTCGATGGTGAAAAGTCCAAACACCACAATATCATTTTCTGTGCATTCTCTGGGGTTGAATCTATGAAAGAAGAAGGAAATCTTTTTAAGGCTTCATTTTTCCAATCTTCTTTATTCAAACTGAACGTTTTATCTTGATTTGGGGTCTCCTCTATTGTCATTTCCGTTGAGCTTTTCTCTTCTTTAGCATCTTTATTGAAGGATTTCGGTTCATCGCAACGTAATCTTGATAATATGTTAAAGCGCTCCATACCTGTTTGGAAAGGTGGATGGAACATTTCAAAGAGCACAATCCCGAAACTGTAAATATCTACCATGACATCATACCCATCCATCTTCTGGCTAGGTCTTGAACGGTTGGCCAAAGCTTGTTCAGGTGCTCGATAATATGTTGTTCCAACCCCTCCTGTGATTGACTCAGATGCTGAAATATTACCGTGCGTACGAGATTTATTATCATGTAAATGACCTTTCATCAAATTGCTACTATCTGTTATGTTCTTCAAATTTTGCATATATTCTGTTTCGAGAACTTCTCCTTCTTCAATGTCCTTTCCTAAAAGGGATGATTCCTTAGATTTTTCACTAGAATTCATTCGATCTGTTGTTGCTAAACCAAAATCTCCAAGTCGAACATTACCTTCTGAATCAATAAAAATATTACTTGGTTTCTGTATCAAATTAACAAGAAATCATAAAAATGTTATGTTCGTACACTCTATGAAGACCAAGGTTTCTATAAAATCATATACTCTCTTACCAAATCACGATGAATGATTTTTCGTGCGTGAATATAAAATAAAGCCTCAAGAATTTGTCTTACAAGTCTCCATTTCTTATTTAAGTCCATTTTCACGGTTGAAAGATCATTTATCAAATGGTGCAAAGTAGTTGAGCAGTATTCCATCTGTTGAAATAGCAATATAAATTAGGAGCTGTTCGTACAGTCAATTTGGACAATAATCTTTATAAAATAAACATGTACCTGAATGTAAAGAATTCTTTTACTCCCATTTTCATTGATTTTTAAATGAGTTGATTCAGTATTAAATGAATCTGATTTAGAATCTGATGAAGACATGTGATGTTCCGTATTGCGTCGATTGCCAAAATATCCTTCGAATGCTTCATTTTGAAATCCCATTCCACCTAGTAAAGGGCTCTGCTAATCACATTAGTCAAAGATGTTATTGAACCCTTTTTCGCCAAAACGCAAAAAATTCAACTTTTGCAATTTTATTTACTTACTTTGAAATCGTTTTCACACTCATTTTTTAGTGTATTAGATGACTTTTTAGGAGTTTCATCGAAAACATCATCGTCTTCAGACCAGTCTGAATCAAAGTCTTTATCAACAGGAGTACTCTGCCACCAATTATTTTGACCATTACTACTCTCTATCCCATCTGTTAATTCATCATTGCTGTGTTCAGTTTCTTTAGTGTTGACATCTTTGGATGATTCAGTCATTGTTTCAACATTATTATTGTTGGAAGGTTCCGGCACCATTATTCCCTCAACCCAAGCTTGATAATACCTTACTATATTTTTATGTGTCATTCTTGAAATTGTTGTAACTTCTCTTCTTAGCTTTTGATTTTGTATTGAGCCTTGTTTCGCAAAACGACCCTTTTCTGACAATAAAAAGATTTTTTTAATGGCATACAGTCTTCTATCTAGTCGATTCCTGACTTTTTGTACCTCTCCTCCGCCCCCTTTCCCTAAGAGGCCCAATTCAATAAAATCAGTTTTGTACCTTGAAGATCCAGCAGATACAGCTCCAGTAGGGTCTTCTTCATATTCATCATCGTCATCGAAATCGTCAAAAATATTCTCTATTTTTTCTTCTTTCTCACTGGATCCATCTTGAATCATTTCAAAAAGAGACCCACTTCGTATTCGTTTTCTATCAGCTGCAGCAGCATCTATAGCCTCCATTTGACGAACAATTTCTTTCTCGATTTTTCCTACTTTTAAACTATCCTCAAGTATTAATCCATTCAGATGAGCTTTACTATCATCGTCTTCCTCTTCTAGAGTCATATGCAATTTTCTTTCTCTTTCCTTAATTTCCATTTCAGCTCCTTTGGCTTCTTCAGCTTCTCTCATTTTCATTCTTTCCCAGGCACTCATTTTTTCTAACTTCGGATCTTTATTGTTTTCTAATAAAAAGTCTTCTGCGATTTGTACAAGCTCACACATCATAACATTTCCGGTAGATGACAGCTTCTTAGCTTCTGATTGAATTTTCCTTGTTAATTCTTTTTGTTTTGGTTTAGATAATCCTTTCACATTTCTCAATTCAATATTAGGGATAGCATAGGGGTATTCTTTTCCAAGTTGGGCAGAGAGACTGTATAAATGTTATGGGCAATGTTCAATATTGGTACACAAATTTTAGTAAAACAAGCTTGATGTTCCATATACATCCATTTCAAAATCATTCAAATAGGAAAAGTAAGAACTCACGTCACGACACTCCCAATATTTTCATCTTGTAAATCAGGTGGTTTCACAAGAATGTTAAATCTGGGACAACCCCAAACTCCATCTTCCCTTGAAAAATCGTCTCTATAGACTGCTCTTAAGACTGTTTCTTCGTCTGAGCGGCAGAGAGATAAATCTTCATGTGAAGGTATATCATGGGGAGCAATTTTATCTTGAACGTGCTTTGTGCTATTTTTTATGTCATCCTTGCTACTGCCATCACTGTCAGAAGTTTCATCGGCGCTATCGTTTTCTTGCAATACATCATAACGTGATGACATGGCGATGTCGTTAGAATCATGTAATTATGTTTTTTTGGATAGGATAGTGTTCAGAAGCTATGTATAAAGAATTCTGCAAAAAGTGAAATATTTTTGCACTGCGAACAAAGCTCTCAAATTTTATAATAATTACTACTTCGAGATTATTTCTGTCACTCTTTTGACGCATCAAAATGTGAAGGGTCATAGATTTTTTAAATATTTTGTTGTCAACAAAATCGCATTTGTTGTAATATTGCTTCTCCGCAAGTAATCTGTAGCCCATACGTACTGAAATTGAGAACAAAATCGTTGGATGTAACCTTCCATATAGAGAGAGTACGTAATATGTACTCTTACTTCACTTTCATAAGTGTGATAATTAGGTACCCTATATCTGAGATAGACGGTATCTTTAGAAAGGATGATGAAATGTGACGTGTTGACTTTGTTCAAGTCCATAAGGAACCATCATGCTTGGACTTCAATAGATATCAAAGCTCTAGCTTTGTGAGACGAATACAGAAATTGAGACAACCGACGTTTCCACCAACGCAATGAAAAAACATATATTTTGCTTACAATCAGCACTTGTTTTAGCCTTGCCATATCATAGCCAATGTTTTTCTATTAGCCCCTTCACTAGACAATTGGGAAAAACTGCATACGCCAAATATATTTTTCAAGCATCGGCAGAAGATAATGTAGACGAATTAAAGAAAGAAGCTGATCGTATTCGTCAAGAAATTGCAGAGTTCGAACAAGAGAAAGAACAGGTAGTGATAAATGAAGAGAAGAAAAGACAGAAAATAAAGGAAGAGAAAGAAGAAGTTAGAAGTCGATATGCCGTTGAAGTTCCGATTCTAAAAGGAGATGGACAAACGGTCATGGAAAGAGTTGATTTTCCTCCTCGATTATCTGGTGGTAAGTTTCCATAGAAGTTGATTGAATCACTTCCCATTTTTATCGAAAAATTGATTGAAATTTTTAAATTTTTATGAAGGCAAATCCAAGGTGTATGCTTATCAAGCAAGTCTACCATTAGGTCTCATTTTAGGTGAACATGAAAGAATCCCCGGGGCAACAGCGGTTGATGAAACAGTACCAGATGGAAATGGCCACGTTGCTGGAGTAAGAGAGGGAGATATTCTGAGAGCAGTTACTGCATGTCAGGTGACTATGGAAACTCCAACATGGCAGCTAATAGCTGGTGGGATTGGTCAACCCAAGACGAAACGTTTTATGTTTTCCACTGATGGTGTTGCTTTTGAAGAAGTCATGGAGGCAGTTGCATCGAATCGTATGGATCCAGAGCAAAGGGAAGTGTGGTTAGTTGTGGAAAGAAAAGTTTGAGAATCAATCTATGAATACGTTTTTACACTCTGCAGTTAATAATGAATATAAACTTTGAATTGTAGACTTCAACGTTTTAGAATATTTGTATGATTCTTTATCTAATCAATTTGTGATCCCAGCTTGTTCTCCCATTCAGAATATGTCCGAGTCACAACAAAATGTGTGATCTTTAAGTCATCTGAAACGTAGAAACGAGTTTGACCTTCCACTGTAAGAGGTGAACCATCTGGTTCAATTCCACATGATTTTCCAGACCATGTGCCAGTTTCATACCAATGAGCAAACACCCATTTTGATTGCAAACCTCGTCCACAAGTTGGACTGATCAAATTATTTATTATTTGAATGGAGAGATAAAAAAGAAAGACTGTCAAAATAATTGGTACATTTTAAAAAAGAGAGAGGGAAATTTTTGCTTACGGAAAATGAAAATCAACTTTGCAATCTGGATGAGCAGCTAAAAACTCCATACATCGGTCAGCCAACACATCATTAGATACAATTTTTTCGGAATTTGATACTCCACAAACATCTCGAATAGTAGCTCCTTCCTTTGGGAAACAACTTGAAATTTGTGCTCGGTCTTTTTTATTTACCCCATCGAAATATTTGTAGACCAACTCTTCTCGTAATTTCTTTTGGAATCCAAGCTTCAACATCCCCTTTTGTATAATATTTGGTTTCGATACGAGACCATATACGGACGTGGGTAACAGGTTTGTGAGAAACAAGTATGGCAGAATTACCGCAGGAAGTGATATGGAGCTAAGAAATATCTTGTTTCGAAGGTTAGCACTCAATGCATTCATTTCTTATCGCTTTACTGCTTGGTTTGCTTGGTGTTACAATGAGAAGATGAGGTGAAATTATTTTTGGTGAGGTGAGAAAAGTGACGTCAGCGATTTTAGCGCAGCAGAAATTAATACACTTTTCATGAAACCCGTAACAAAGAAAGGATGAAGTTCTCATTTAACCTCTTTGTATAGGCTGGAAACGACAATGTTTGTCTTTTGTTATATGAAATGTCATTATAAAAGGCAAAGGATACTAAAGGTTCTCATTTATTTGAAAAAAAAAATTTTCAGAGTGTGTTTATGGAAAATTTAGTTGAAACGATTTGCATACACAATTTAGAAGGTAATTAATGGGAGTACAAAAAAGTTGGTATTCTCTATCAATTCTCTTTGCCAACTGTTTTAGCTCCTCGAAATTGAGACACCACCACTTTCAAAAGTACACAAAAGGCAACAAAAACCGCCACAATCATAGGGGTAGAGAGATTTTCAGATTGAGGTTGATTCTTAGTTTTCACTCTCAATACTGGACTTTGAGGTGCCTTATCATTAGTAACATCTCTAATGCTCCGAATATGTGTCTCACTATCAATTGGTTTCTTTAAGTGACATTCCAAAAAGTGATCCATCAAGGGGTAATTTTCTTCCATATATGCAACACCCTCCTGACGGATTTTCCCTTGCACTGGTCCCTTTCCCCAAGGAGGCATGTCACCATAATCAGCATAAAATTTCCGAACATTCTCCATTCCTTTCACAACCTTCCCAATTGGGGTCTCCCATAACTGTTTACCTAAACTTGCCACAGGTCCATAAGCAATAAACATTTGAGAAGTTCTACTATTTGGACCGCCCCCCGCATAGCTGATTATTCCTTCTTCAAAAGGAATGGGAGGATCAAGCTGAGGATCATCTGGAATGTTTGAATTTCCAAAACGTATAAGTGCTTGGTCGAGGGAGTATGAGATTCCAAATTGGACTAGAAACCCATGAACGACTCGAAAGAAATGTGAGTTATCAAAGAAGTGTTTTTCATAGAGTTCAATCGCTCTATCAACTCCGTTGGGAGACCATTCACGATATAAATGGAATTGGAATGGACCGCTAGTAGTGTCGCAATTGACTATGGCTGTCGGCGCAGGCATGTTTGAGTTGGCTGTTACTTAGCCTTAAGTGATGTCCTGCAACAATGCCCATGTAAGCTTGTGATGCAAGACATAAGACGCAGATTTGTTACAGCAGAGGGAAGGTAAGATATATCCTTAGCTACGGCGCATTAATTAAATCTTTTAATTATGCTGTACTCATACATGTTTATTCGATTTTTATACTTTTCTCATTTATGACGTCAATATGATTAAATATTTTCATTTTTATCTTCTGCTGGTGTTGGACATTCAGCAAGCATCGATTTGGTTCGTTTTCTACCGACAAAGTTAGCGAATTTTTTTCATATTTTTATACTTTCTTTTAAATGAGTGAAGTCTGGATTTATCACGAGCGCCAAGAAGCTCTATTGTGTGGCCAACATGCACTGAATAATCTAGTCCAAGCGGAAGCTTTCAATGTTGGTGACTTATCTGATATTGCTCATCAACTTGATCAAATGGAGTTGAACTACATGGCAAACAATGAGCATGGAGTGAACTCTAAAGATTATTTGCGTCGTGTCGCAGAGGGGAGTGGCAATGTGGATCCAAGTGGTAACTTTTCGATTGAAGTAAGTTTCTTTAGAAAATTATATTCAAAGCAAAAATTTCACTTCTTAAATTTACAAACCTACTTCATCATTACTTTTACAGGTTCTTCGATCTGCACTTGCCACAAGGTTCGATGTATCGCTCGAATCTATATCATCAAAGCCAATGGAAAAAATTGAAATAACTACTTTATCTGGGTTTATCTGCAACAAAGAATCTCACTGGTTTGCGATACGCAAAATCAATGACCGTTACTGGAATTTAAACTCTACATTTGACCACCCTAAATTTATTTCGAGTTTTCATCTTGCAAAGGAAATTGAAGGATTGAGAAATAGTGGTTACTCTGTATTTACAATAGAGAATGATAAGAGTTTACCAAGAATATGTTCTTCAGATGGAGATCGTCATCGTGGGCAGGCAAAATTTTGGTGGAAGGAAGTTGACTTGGTAAAAGGGAAGACAAATCCAATGAATCAGGGAAACAATCCATGGAACAAAGTAGGTTCAGGCATGCGACTTGATGGGAAATCAACTAACACAAGATATTCGTCTGGAGGGATGGACACAAATTTATCTGAAGAGGAAATGCTGCAAATGGCACTTAGTGCTAGTCTACAGAAGCCAAATGCAGAACCTGCTGTGGACTTAAAATTAGAAGAAGAACCACCAACAACAGATCCTAATGCTGTGAGAATTCAATTTCGATTGCCACAGGGTAAGAAGGTTGTGCGACGATTTTTGAAAAGCGACTTAGTAGCCTCAGTGTACGCATTTGTAGAAATATCATGTCAAGGAGAAGGTCATGGAAGAGTACTTCAGCTTAAGTCTGGGTTTCCACCCAAAAGTCTTGAAAATAAAAAGACGAACACAATTTTAGAAGCAAATTTGTCTGGTGAATTAGTTCAAGGAAGATTTGTATAATTCAAATATATCCAAGGAAAAGCATTGGAGAAGGTCCAGGATTTGATTTTGTGGTGTTATCACTTCTAGCATCCTATCGCATCATTCTTAAATCATGTCATACAAATTCTTCCTTGTTTACTACTTACAACAATATTCAGACAAAATAGTATTTCATTATGCAATTGGATTGCTATGGAGAAACTTTGATTCAAATAATGTCTAAAAATAGTTTAGTTCCTTTATAAAAGCTAGCGTGAGAAAAAGAACATTCAAACTTATCTCGATTTAAGGTTACTTGTGATATTGGAGAGCTAAGTTTAAGACCGGGAATGAGAGGGAGTTGATAACATTCTCCTCCTTGAATTCCTATAAAAACATCCTCTATTTTTTTATTTTATAAAGTAGAATGCATTGTTCATCAATTTAATAATTTCAATGTCGCCTCTTGCTCTCTGGCAAAACGTAATAAGTTGCTCGATTTGGCTGTTTAATACGGTTCCATTTCAAAAAGTCTTTTTTGTGGAAGACATGATATTCCTTCATATGTAGTAAAGCATCACGATGGGAACGAAAAACTTTTCAAAATAAAAATTCTAAAAAAATGTAATGATTTTTGAATCATCATGCTACAAAGTGGACTAATCTCATCTTCCAGGAGTGAATTTGCAGAAATGGAAAGTTGTAAGAATTACGCTCACATCATAAGAATACAAAGTTTTGTTCGTAAGCAAAGTGCAAAAAAAAAGCTTCGAAATATATGCCTAGAAAACATAGAACATATCTTCGATCAAAAGTATAATAGCTATTTTTATCATAACATTAAAACTGGAAGGAGCTCATGGGTTAAGCCTTTTTTCTTAGGGGATGAAATTAATTTGATTGAATCTTCAGCTGCTTCAAAGATCCAGCAATCTATTCGAAGAAAACTTAAGTAAGTATTTTGCAACGTTTTCAAAATAATGTATCATGGATTAAACCGTGTTGCATCCTTCCTTGAAAGAAGAAGTACAAAAATTTCAAAAACTTTTGCAGAAAACATGTTTAGCGTTTCAAAAGAAGACGAAAAGTTGAATGCAACTGACCAATCAATTCGGGTGAGTATCTAAATGTCACGATGCAACCAATTTGAGATTGAAGCATCTACTCAAATTATTTTTAGATTAATAATATTGAAACTTGGTCAAGTGATGATGTAGCTGAATGGTTCCGAAAGATAGACTTGAAGCAGCATTTACCAAAAATAAGAGAATTCAATATTGACGGAGTACTACTTATGAAGCTTGACAAATTTGATTTTGAAGAGATTGGAATAATCGAAAGCGATCATCAAGAAAAAATTAAAGTGAGTAAAGTAGAAACTTCGAACAAAAACGGACAATGGTCTTATAATTTAAGTTTCCTTAACCATCGTTAGCGTGGTATTCAAAATTATAGGAAAAGTGGAAATTGTGATGAGAGTGTAAAGAAGTTAATGCAGCCATTCCAAACTGAGTCACTAGACAAACAGAAGACACAAGTCAAAGATCACAATCAGAACCAATCTATCCATTATGAAGAAAGTTCAACTAATGTAAATAAGGAGAGGGGTCAAATTGAAAATTCTCCTGATGCATCAAAGAATATTCTTTTTGTTGGAGAAGACGATGTCTCTCCTCATTTTGGTGATTCTGTTTTCATACACTACGTCATTGCTGTTAACTCTAAAAATCATATCATTGAAAATAGTAGAGATAGAAGAAAGATTCCTTTTTCCTTTGTTATTGGGGCTGGTCAAGTTTTGGAAAGTTTCGATGCCATGATCCGCACTTTTAATCGTGGTGAGCGGTCTTGTTTTACAATTTTACCGAACGAAGGATATGGGAACAAAGGATTTCCTCCTCTAATACCTAAAGACGCAACCTTGTTCTGTGACGTGGAACTTATTTCTATTTCGACCCAACCTCGTTTGTCTAAACCTTGGATACAGAATGTGTGAAAACAAGAATCTAATGGCAAAAGAACTAAGCATATTCTTGTAATTGGATTTATGCTTTGCGCTAAAGTAAATAGCCTTCTCATGATTTCATTTCAAGTAAACGATCCATTACTATTAAACATTTTTTTGCTTGTGGCACGATCTCTTGTGTGCCCTCATATATTAACATAGATTTTATAGCCCCTTTTTTTCCTTTTAAGGCTTCAGCAATGGCTTTTTTTTGCTTTGGTGATACTTGTCCGCTCTCTAACTCATTTTTTATCCGCTCAAATATTTGTAGCAACGTGTCTATGCTTTGAATCTTCACAGTTGTTCCAATGTAAAATCCAATACACTTTTGGGAAGTGAGTACATTGATGACCCTAGTGCAATGTGGTGAAAGTCCCTCCCAACTAGACCCTTGTTGCAGATATTTTAAAGCAAAAGCATAAGCAACTCTTGTTTTGGTAGAATGATTTAAGTCAGCAACAAACGAAGCTGAATCGTCATCAGTTGTACTACCCAGACGTGATAAGACAAGAGGCATGTATATGTCGGGGTCAATGAATCTCCCCATCAATTCAAATATTCGAGTGTAATTTTCTAATAAGTTATCTTTAGATCTAAGATCACATTCTTCAAAAGCAAGAATAAGACCTTTGATTAAGAGAAGTAGAGTTTGCGGTAATTCCATAGTTAAGTGTTCTTCGCAAAATACAATAACAATCATAAGAAGTTGAGAACTTTTTTGTCTTGTTTGTGATATCCAACAACAAAGCTCACTCAAAAGTCCAGTGAGAAACCTCTTGGAGTTACTACGAACAAACAGCCTCGTTCCAAGATTTGGCCTTTCTTGAAATGGGTGAGGTAGTTGGCTACGCTGTATACATCGCGTATCTCCATCCACACCAAATTGTCTCTTTTCTAAAATATCTTCAGGGTGTTCAGTTTCGTACTGCTCTCCACAACATTCGATAGCTTGTAATGCCATACGCTGAATATCTTTAACTTCATCGTTAAAAAAAGTCATCAGATATGGCAACAGCCGTTGATGATGATCGTAACGATCCGGCAAACACACCATAAAATAAGCAATCATAGAGCAACACCTGGATCGAACTCGAGAGGATTGATCAAATACAAGTTCAGCAAGGGAATTCACTGTCATGCCATGCTTAGCCTCATAAAATGATGCAATCGGTACGACCTTTGTTCGAATGGATAAATGAAATTAATATATATGAGAATCCACGTTATAAGAACAAAGACATTCAATTCATTGCCTCACATTTTCGTCAGTGAATCCTATTAGATCCAATAAAGCTTCTGATCCAGCACCTTTGACTTTTTCTCTATTCGGTACGCAAACGCTAGCTTCGAATAATCCGATCGCGGCAATTCTAACTCCTGAATTTCTGTGGCGAAGATTAGGTATGCATGAACGAGCCATAGCTAACGCATAGTGTTTCGCGCCTTGTTCCCATTCAGGTATTCGCAATATCTGAATTAAAAGCAGAGAAACTTCAACTTTTAGTTTCGGGAAAGGGTCAATCAAGTATGTCTGAAGGGCTAATATAATATCAGAAAAGTATGGATTCAGAAGTGCCAAATGCTCGGTTCTAAGAGTAGTTTGAATCAAAGAACAGAAAACTCGACAACAAAGGAGGCGAACTTCTTCACTTTTTTCTTGTATTCGAATTGGTTTATTGCTAACATGAAGCAAATTCACCTTGTCCTGTCTTTCTATCACTCCACCCCTTTTAAATAAGTCATGCGTTGCTTCATCTGAGACAAACACATTCAGTTCAGAATCCAATTCAACTGAAGCACATCTAGAAGTAAGAGCAGAGACAAGGTAAGGAATTTGTTTTTCTACTTTATCCATAACCTGGAGTAGATCAAGCGCACACTTCAGAGAAAATTCTCTGCAACTTTCATTTTCATCACAGAATCTACGAAATAGATTAGTGCTACATATGTCCCAAATATTTTGAAGTTTCATCTTAAGAATGTGTTCCTTATTCTTATCTTCGTTTCTGGATTCATTTGTGTCGATGGGTAAAGATTTTTCATAACTAGATAATTGCACGGATGTGCTTGTTATAGAGTTCATGGAACAATCAGTTGCTGGATCTTTTATGAACTGTGACTGTATGGATGATCTCGTTTTTTTCCACAGAGACCATCTAGGAACGTGATTTCCATTTGCCATGTCAGAGACGAGGGTAGTCCTGTTCGTGAGTACTACACGACTTGCATCATATGGAGGAGGATAATTCATTTTTAACAAATCAGAATTTGAGTCCTCACGAAAAACACAAGTTTTATTAAATTCATGTGCAATGAACAGAATTTCTTCATGTAATATTTTAAGACTGCGTATTCTTTGAGCAACACTTGTGGAGTTGAGCGCGAAGGCGTAACTCTGTAACTTAGTATTGTTATTTTTTGAATTCTCTCTATTTTGAGTTTCATCATCACTATCGTCATCAGAATCATCACGATATTTGTAATCGCCGACTTTTTCCTCAGTTACTTGTTGCAAAATTTCTTTCGGTTTATATGATTTTAGAATTTTCTTTGTTTTTTGTTTCGATAAGAAACCGTTTTGTGCCTCAGCCTTCATTGCTTCCCAAATGGAATCAATCAAGGGAGCATCAACAAGTTCCTTACTTGTACGCTCCATATTTGGATTTCTTCGCGGCAAAAAAATGAATTTAATTTTGTCTCTTTTCAATTCTAACTAATCGTTTCAAGCAATTCCAAAATTTTCAAATTGTGAACAAAATCAATTCATCATATGTACACCTACAACAACAACTTTACTAGTAAACTTGCAGAATCAATCTATTTTTGCACCTACAGAGTTTGATCGTTTTCCGAATTGAAAACTTGATGAAAACTGCTTCTCGATGCACGAAGATATAACATACTAAGATGTCCTCAAGCTGACTTGATGTTCGTCAGAGAGTTTTGGTATAAAAACAATTTTCGAGGTTAAGGTAGAGACATTTATTTAGAAATGTGATTATCAATTAGACGCGAAACAAAGTAAAGCTATCAGAATCCAAACATGACATCAATTTGATTACCTTTTGTACATCAAGAAATCGCTGGTGAAAATAGAATTTAAAATATTACTATTTATAAGCTCATCTGAAAATTCAATTGAAAAGACAATTCTGAATCTTTGATATGAATCTTTTTAAATTCATCTTAACAGCTTCCATATACAACCATTTCACAAAAGAAAAGATTCTTTCAGAATGTAAAGATACAGTGAAAATGGCACCGTTGACAAAACAATAGAGACTGAAATTAATGTCTGAAAAAACATAAGCTCGTATTTCAAGTCTTTTGACAAAAAAATGGAATTCGCAAACACTGCGATCTCTCTCGCCTATGTGCTAAGCTTCCGAGCTTAAGTACAAGAGCTTCCAATTACTACTACCGATGTGTTCATTCAATTTGGAGAAGTCTCTGCAAAAAGTTTAATGACGAAACGGATTCCAACATGGTTCTGAGTGTTGATGGTGAGATTTTCGCCACAGCCCAAAGCTTTGAAGCACGAGACTATACCAATACTTTCCATCTTACGGGACTTGAAAGTAACACCATTTACACCTATAAGGTTTCATGTGATGCTCTAGACCAAACTGGTGTTGTTGACCTTTACCTTCAATTTTGTTTGGGCGGCCGACTTGCAGGGCAAGGGTAAGTGTATCAAAATTAATGGAGCAGCTTTCGCATATGATACGCAATTCACTAATTTTTTTATACATTTTTGTAGCTGGGGTCGTAACCCTGATTCCAAAATCACCAATGTAGATGGTGAAATTGTTAAAAGGATACGTTATTTTTGATAGGATAGGAGCTCTAGAACCTGAATTCGCTCTCTTCCAAGGAGATATGATTTATGCTGGTGGAGCTATCCCTCCAGTTAAGTCAATCTCTACAGCAGGTGGAAACTGGACCAACAATCCCAGTAAAGACTTTGACGCAGTTACTTTGGATGAGTTCCATGCAAACTGGAAATACAATTTTGGGGACGAAAAAATGCAAAGCTTCTTATCCAAAACCCAGGTTTTCGTGCAGTGGGATGATCATGAAGTTACAAACAATTGGTATCCAGGTGAGACAATGGGAGCTCCCAAGTACGCAGAAGGCACCGCTGTTGACTGTCTTTATGTCAATAGTCTTCAAGCTTTCTATGTGTTCAACCCTATTCTGAAATATTCTTTGATCTATCACAAGCAAAGATACGGAAAGCATGCTGAAATCTTCTTCCCAGATTACCGCTCTTATCGTGATCCTAACCCAGGAAACGACGATGAAAATGGAATTAATATGTTTGGCAGAAAACAATTTGATTGGATGAAAGCGAGTCTAAAGGCTTCTACTGCTACATGAAAAATAATCAGTTCCCATAATTCCTTCGGTATTCTTTCAGGAGGTAATGGAGACCGTGATAGCTTTGGACAAGAACACCCCAGGTTTCTTAGAAGAGAAGTAGAGCTAAAGGAGCTTCCTGAATTTATTCATAGTGAAGGCATTACCGGAGTAGTCTCTTTGACGTCTGATGTTCATTTCACCGCACATGTGAACATGCATCCTGATAGGGCTGAAGTTGTATGTACTGAATTTAATCCTCTCGATGTGTTTGTTATCGGGCCAATAAATGCTGGATCATTTGGTCCAAATTTTATGGATACCAGTTTTGGAGCTCAATATGAGTTTGGCATGTGATCTTTTTCCATGTTTACATTTTTGATTGATTGGATTTTTGTTTTACAATACTCACACACTTGAATAACAAATCATATGTACAGAATTAGGACCACTGACACTAGGATTTGAGCGTTGGGTTAATCTCCCACCTCAACACTTTGAGCTGCAATTATTTGGACATGCTACCATCAGTGAGGAAGGAGTACTTGAAATCAGACTAGTTCGTATTGATGGAGAGATTTTGTTTGAGAAGACTTTGACTGCACCTGAAGTGCCTGAAGCAGTTCTCGTGGAGGAAAATGGCATGGACACTGAGAGGTCTGGAGCTCTTAAATCTTCTCTCATTATCACTCTCATTGTTATGATTGGTGTTGTTGTTACCATTGAAGATCTCTCCAGTCCCGATTGGGTTTCTTTTGTTGGAACCTTTGTAGATATTTGTTCAATCCTTCGATGCTTATTTCTTAATTAAGAAATTAAAAAAGGAAAATTGTAAAAGATTCGTCCTTTCAAATTGTAGTGGGCCTTATTCATCGTTACGAAAAGAATGGATGAAACGATATATTTAAGTTTGTCTTACGAATAATCGATTGCAAGAAGCATAATCGTATGTGTTTGGTATTATTTGCATCTTCATCTTTTGTAAAATAATTGGAATGATTCTTGTATGTTTTATTCTCTACTTTCTCCCGATTGCATAGAAAATGTTTTAAAAAATGAGACGAATCATCCTGTCTCTGGGAAAAAGGTATTGCATAGGGATCATTTTCCAATTTCATGTTGGGAGACTATTTACATCCAGCTGCAAATCATGTTGATACGAATGTGGTACAACTAACTACGAATCGTTTTCTTTCGACAGCTGCTATAATCTTCTCTGATAACGGACAAAGAATATTAAACGTTCAACTTCAAAGAGAAACTTAGCCAAAAGTTCAATCGACGTGGTTTCGTCGGATCCACCACCGCTTCAATGTTGAGAATGTTTTTGAATTCTTATTTAGAGTTCACATTTATTATGGATCTAAGTACCGCATAAGGTTCCGTTCATAAGGATTTTTTGTGATGGATTCCTAGTTAAGGAAGCGTTATTCATTTATTTTACATAGCAATCCTGTTTTTAATTATTTCGTATGTTTAGCGAATATTGCTTAGGAAGAGAAAGTGTGACAAAAATGAGACAAAAAAGGCCAAATAGTGATTCCTACAGACGAAAGTTTAAAAAGCCTCTATTATGATATGTTTCTACATACGAGAGAAAATTAACTATCGCTTTATAACGTATACGTTAAAGTATCTAAGTATCGAATCAACATATTTTCTTTCATACATCACGAAGAATGTTGATTCGTCGTGAATATGAAAGATCTGATACAAACGTATTGTTTTCGAAGAAGATTGTGAGTTCTCTTCAACTCTCTATCCATCCCAATCTCAAAACTACTTAGTACGGAAACAGATATTGCACCTTTCGATTAGTTTATCCAAGGAACCGTAACGAGATGACTATGGAGAATAATCAAAAGCCTTTAAAGACTTCGGTGAATGATTTTGAAACTGCACAATCATTAAAAAGTGCTTTACGACAGAGAGAAAAACCAATTTCAAAAACACTCAAAACCTGCGAACCATACGAGAAGAAAAGTCTCTCTTGGAGCAACATACAGCAATTCGAAGTTTCAGTTCCAGAATGGCGGCTTCAGTTGGATGAAAGTGAAGGATTTCCTCAAAATCTTGATTATGAAATTGGACGGTTGCTTGCTCTAAAATCATATAATATTATAGGGACAGAGAGAGAACCCATATTTGAGAGGATCACTGCTTTTGCATCCAGAACTTTCAACGTACCAATTGCCCTAGTTAGTCTTGTAGACTTGGGACGCCAGTGGTTCATGAGCAACCGGTAAGGATTATTATTTTATCTTTTATTTTGACGTTATGCTATCGATTCAACTCACCCTGAAATTGTTCTATTCGTTTCTTTATTTCAGTGGGCTTGGAGATACTCGGGAAACTCCTCGCAGCGACGCTTTTTGTCATCATGCTGTATACTCAAATCAAGATGTGTTTGTCGTCCCTGATGCCACCAAAGACCCTAGATTCAGTAGCAATCCTCTCGTTACTGGTTATCCTAACATTCGTTTTTACGCAGGTTCGCCATTAATTACACCAGATGGTTACAAGATCGGAACTGTTTGCATAATAGATGACAAGCCTCGACCTGATGGATTAAATTTGACAGACAAACAAAATCTAATGGAACTCTCTGGTATGGCAATTGATGCAATGAACAATAGAGTCGTTGATAGAAAAATAATTTACGAAGAACGATCAAAAATGATAGCGTGTACAGCCCATGACTTATTAACACCACTTTCTGGAATTCAAATGAATCTTTCCCTTTTTAAAGAAGAAAAAGAAATTTGGAAAATGATGGATGATCACCAAAAGGAGTTGATATTATCATCTATGACATGCTCAGATATCTTACAAAGTATTTGCCAAAATGAAATGGAGTCCTTTCGGGGAAAAGCTGTATCGACGGCTAAATCAGACTCTGGGGAAATCAGGAATAAGAGCGAGATTCAAAGGGAAAGACAAGAAGCGGAAGTCAAGATTAAATTTCTGGTGAAGAATTTGAGTACAATCGTAGATAATACACCCAAACATGTGCCCTTATCAATGTATGTGCATGAAAATGTACCAGACGTTGTTATCAGTGACGGTGTGAAGATTTTCCGTTCTTGCTTGAACTATCTTACGAATGCGTGCAAACATACCAAAAAAGGATCAATTTTATTACGGATTTTTGTTACCAACAAAGAAGGAAACAAAGCAAAGGATAAAGGTGATCTTTATAGAATAGGGGATAAAGTTATGTTCGAGTGCATTGATACAGGCCCTGGTATAGATGTGAAGCAATATCAGAATCTTTTTCGGTTTTGGAAAGATGAAAAATCTATGGACGCAGATGAGGAAGTGAATGTCGATATGACTAATTTTGGTCTAGGATTACAATCTGTAGCCAACAATATATCAAGCCTAGATGGAGAATACGGATATAGGCCAAGCAACGCAGATCACAAATTATATCAAAAGCTTAGACCAAATGATAGCACAGAAAAATTCTTGAAAGTTGATGAAATTGGAAGTAATGAGTACTTAAATGCGCATGGTAACAATGGCAATGGCAGCAGGGCGGGATCAAAAACTGATTCATTAGGAAACACAAACGATGGACATACCGGCAGTATTTTTTGGTTTTCCATTCCTCTAGTTCGTCCTAATTCTAGAGATCATTCTGTTCGCGCTGTATATTCTGAAAACAATGCGAAAAAGAGAAAAGTGACAAGAGATGAGACTGATATGAAGAAAGAGGGAGAAACTGAAACAAGTATCGAACAATCCACTACTCATACAAAACTTTCATCTAAAAGTTCGTCCACAAAAAAATTGGATGAAGGCAAAATGAAAGTTGAGTCAACTAAAAAAGATTCTTTGAAGCCTCCTCCTCCAAATCGGCCCATTCTCAAAGATGTTCAAATTAAAAAAACGCATGCACTCGTTATCGATGATTCTATTACCATTAGAAAAAGTATTGACAGGGCACTGACTAAGTATGGATTCACCGTAACTCATGCACGAAATGGAATGGAAGGTCTGAAAGAACTGAAGAATATGCCGTACGCGGTGACATTTTGTGATTTCCTGATGCCAATAATGGATGGTTTGGATTGCGTAAAGCAATATCGTGAATGGGAGACTCTTCATCGTCCAAACTTTAAACAGGTAAGCTCCAGTTGTATAAATACAAATTATTTTTCATACGCCTAGTACGATGTGAACTAATTGTATTCTTGGATGACTATTGCTCTGAATAGTTTATTATAGGAATATCGGCACACGCATCAGATGGAGACGCCGAACGTGGGATCAAAGTTGGTATGAACAAGTTTGTTGCAAAACCAGTAAAACTTGTCTATTTGAAAGATATTGTACAAGGAAATGAAGTAAAATCAGCCATAGAACAACTTGAAAAAATGTCTCTGAATAAAGATGACTTACAATCCTATGTGACCGACGACAGTACTTCTTCTTCATCAAAGGTTGAAAATTCTTGTGGTCCGGTATGCCTTATCGCTCACAACTCCCCTCAAACGCTCAAAGCTCTCTCTTTATGTGTAGAGGCAAAGGGATTTCGAGTGAGTGCTGTGAATAATGGTGGAGATACTTTAAGACTCTTAAAGATGAGAAATTGGGATGTGGTATTTATAGATGAAGAGATGCCTCAGATGGATGGAACTTCATGTGCCGTTTGCTTCCGGCAGTGGGAAGCAAACAATAGAGTCGCAAGGCAGAACAATTTATTCCTTTTAAGTAGGTCATTTGTCGCTGATGCTTCAGAAGGACATCACATGTATCCCCCAGGTTTTGATGGAGCATTAGGTGAGCCCATAAGTTTGAAAAAACTTCATGAAATTCTAGATAAGGGATCTGATAGAAAAATCGTTGATCGGGAAATAGTCACGAGATAAGAGAAGTCCTGTACATATTAGGAGTAAATATGTTTTAAGTCACTACCCACAGAGATTGAAGGAATTGAAGCACATAGGGGTCATGAATAGGAGGAAACGTGGCAAGAGTAAATAAGTTAACAACATTTTAAAGTATTCTTATCATTAATCACGAATGAATGCTAGTCTCGAAGAAATCTGAAACTTGTGAAGAAATTTTTTTTCGTAAGCTTACTCTACACTTATCGATATATTGGTGCACAATAAGGCATGTGCCAATGCTATCAAAGCGGAAGGCCATATTTCCATTTTCTGCAGCAATCCCGATGTCTTCAGCCTGCCTTACGGCTATATGCAACCATTCAGCATCAGTGGCAGTGGCAATTATAGCTTGAAGAGGGAAACAAAAAATGATTTTTCCTCTATTTGAATCATTACTTTCATTTGTCGTGACAACATATAACTCTGTTGGATCAACAATTAATATCAGTGCTTTACGTGATGCAGCACGCTTCAACACTTCGATGTCCTCATCGACACTACGCCGACCTGTCCAATTTCTAGCATTAAAAGTAGAACCTAAGTGCCCTTGACTTGATATGTCACAAGAGAAGAATAATATTCGACCACGGAGATCAAGCTCTGTTCCGATGTCCGGCCTATCCTTCAAAAATGGAAAGACATCTTCGTTCAAAATATCCAACGCCTGGAATTTGAACCAATTAGATTTGTTTAGTAGCTTAGATACAGTTTTTAAAAGCTCCTTTTTCAAACTTTGAAGAAATGATTGAACTTCTTTGTGCAAGCCTGTAAGGTGAAGTGTCATTTGAATAGCAAAACGTATATCCTCAATATCACTTGCAGCAAAGTCTTTCTTCTTCAATAGTAAAACTTCTGAATCATTACGCAAAGAATACGCACTGTATCGATCCAAAGCACAAAAAAAGGCTTGTGGTGGCGATTGTGCTTTCTGTTTCTTACTTTGTATGATCTTCGGTATAGATGTATCATCATTTGATGACATAGGGGCGTACCTAAGAACGATTTCCATCTCAACTAAATCAACAAATAATTCAGATACTCCAGCAGAATTACGTAAATCTAAAACACTCTTAGCATAGTAGACTTTAGATTCTTGAAGACCTTTTATTATAGCTGAGTGTTTTTCCCAATTGCGGAGATATTCTGCTTGTACAGTTTCAATTTCTGATGTATATAGTATACTTCTAACGATTATAGATACGAAAGACAAGATGAAACTACCTGCACATTCCATTGCAAACGAAGAAATGGGAGACGATTGCTTATGGTGCCGAGTTAAAAAGATGTAAATAGAATCCTCAAAAGGTGAAGAAATATGAATTTCCGTATACATATTCGATGTAGCTACAACCGGTTTTTCACCTTTCTTTGCTGAACCTGGTTTTTCTTGTTTTATTAGATCTTTCACACCATCACTTTCATCTGTCATTCTTATACACGCGCCAGTTTCACTTGAAGGGCTGCAGTTTTCATCATTATGTTTCGAAGTCGAGCTTGAAAAAAAAGGAAAAATAAAAAGAGAATCTAAGAAAGCCTGATCCATAGAACTCGATTCGAAAATACTTTGTAACATTAAAAATGAGGGGATGGAAGTTCGGTCACCAAACTTTCCCGCAAGAATCTGCAAAAGAATCTTTCGATATGGATTCGACGGTGAGTAATCATTGCTTTTGCAGACGTCTCTGTGATTGCAGGATGTGATAACTTCATGCAAGGCTGTAGTAAAAGCGTATTCTCCGCCTTCAGTATCATTTTCGAGGCAGTTTCGGTTCATTTCGGATGGAACGTTTGGATGTAAAAGACTAACTGCTAGCATTCGTAGCAATGGTGCGTATTCCAAAGTTAGAAAGCATTGCGTTAAAAAGAGAGCTGAAACCATTTGTTTCGCTTCAGATTCATTCACGTTTTCTGTTATGCATACGTAACCAGCTTGGGGAAGTGCATTTGATTCAGATGGGGTTCCTATTCCCTGCTCCTGTTGCGCATGTACTTTACTTGTCATTATTCCATCGTCATTAAGGTTCATGTCAAATCCGTCTAAGGCATCTGTAGTCTGATCAGTAGCATTTTGGTCCCATGGCTTCAAGATATGAGAGTATATTACGTGTTTTAAGATGAATTCAGAAAAACGAACATTCAATGGACGAACACCACATAGTAACAAATCATTCAGAAAATGTAATTCATCCTGTAATTTTGCTATAGCTCGGGTGATTTGTTCGGACCGAAAAATCATATTCTCGTTCTTATTATCCTCTGAATTTATCTTATTGCCGCCAGGGTTTAGAGGTTTCTCTTCTGAAGTGACTAATTGAACCAAAATGTCATAAATTGACAGGAGTTTTCGACACAAATACTGAAAAAAAAGATGCTGTGCACGAACGCATTCACCAATAGAGGATCGAATGTCATCGGATTGTATTTGACAAAGGTTCAAAATAATATTCAAAGCAGTTAAATGCACAAAAGAGGATTCTGATGAAGTATAAGAGGAAATAGCTACTTCAACTGCCGCAGGAAAGAGAGCAAATTGTGAAGATACGTTGGAATCAATCGTGGAGTTACCTGGTATAACGTAGAGGTGAAATAGGTGTGGAGAATGTGCTAATTTTAAAGCCAGAGTTTTCAGAAAAGTTATATATGTTGGCATCATTTCTTCAAGAGAATCTCGAGTGAACTGATGAAGTGGTAGTAAGGACACGATCAATTGATTGATGCAATTATTAGAAAGTAAAAAATACAGAGATGTTTCATCTTGAACATTGGCAATTAGGATGGAAATGGTTTGGAGAACTTGTGCTTTTACGAGGGCAGTGTAAGTAACTCCATGAAAACTAATATTGAAGTTGGATTTATATGAATTTGGAACGACTGAGGAAGTGGGTGGCCGAGAGTATACAATGTCTACTAAGAATGGTAAAATATGTTTGTCACAGAAAAATTCAAAAATGAAGTTGATATATTTGTTTTTTCTGTGACTATTTGTTGCTTCCACATCATGATTCCGCAACGTTTTTAAATCACTATAATTGGCATCTTCCGAATGCGGTTGTTGCTCTCCAAACACAACTAATTCACCCAAGAGTCGAATCATTTCGACCACTCTAGCTTCAGTACGCCTTGCTAGATGAATCGCCAACGCTAATTTTTCGTCACGACTTGCCAAAGCAGAAGTACTGCTAATCCCTTCTTTTTCTGGAGATTGGGCGGCTGATAAAATCCTCCATGCAGCTGCCATTGAGGATGGTGGAAGATTGAGAAACGATTTGTTGTTAAAGTTGTATTGAGACTTGCGTCTTCGTTTTTGTTTTCGAGTTTTTTTCCTTCGACTTTTACTGGATAATAATTGTGGTTGATGAGCTTCGTCATTATGGCGATTCAAAGGGGTTTTCTGGGAATCATCAGTTATATGATCTGAAGTCCTTTTACTTTCGTCACTGTTGTCAGATGAAAAGGTGATCGTAGAAACGTCTTCTGGTGGTGAAATTTCTTGAAGGAGAGCTTCGTAGAGAGTTTCCAATCTATCCACAGTGTACTGGCCTTTTGTTGATCTTCGATGTCGAAACATATTTGACAGCATTTCGACCAGATTCATGATTCTGCGTTGCTTCCTAGTTCATGCGATGTGAAGGTGTAAACTGTTTTATTATTTTCTAATAATAGTAATAATAGTAATAATAGTAATAATAGTAATAATAGTAATAATAGTAATAATAGTAATAATAGTAATAATAGTAATAATAGTAATAATAGTAATAATAGTAATAATAGTAATAATAG
>Ga0209092_10000266_pt1 | contig 49906 bp, 32 predicted proteins | sample FraStrMetagenome_FD_187446 | JGI IMG/M metagenome (GOLD analysis project Ga0209092, IMG submission 187446) | Marine eukaryotic phytoplankton communities from Arctic Ocean - Fram Strait ARC3M Metagenome (SPAdes) (version 2) | ecosystem: Environmental > Aquatic > Marine > Oceanic | place: Fram...
AGAATGTTTTATGAATAATAAGGAATATTTATAAAATCAAAAGTTAGGTTCTCAAATATGTAAAAATGAAAACTTCTAAAAAAATACCCCTCAAAACTAAAAACGCGAAAATAATTATTTTCTATACAGGAAATATTTTAGAAGATTCGAGAACCATTCGAGAACCGACGAACGAAAATACTATTTATATATTCAATAATATAAATATATATAAATAATAAGTAGTAATATGGAGCACAGATTAGATTACATAATGAATAAAGAAGAACAGGCAGCAAGTATAAAGAAGAATATTGAGCATTACAATAATACTTACAATAATTGCATACTGTCAAGTGAAGAAAAGAAACAATCGTTTCAACAACCGTGTTCATATTATTTAGAAAAATACGAATATTTCAAAAAGTTGGATATAAATACAAACGATAAACCCGCATCGAAATCCATTAAATGATAGGTATACCTTCCTTTTCATTTGCTGTTTTTTGTAGGGTTTGTAGAGTCAATAATCTGGTTGCCAATACGTCTTTTTCTTTCTGTAAACTATTTTGTAAGTCTGGTTCATTTTGAATAGTTTCATCACTCAATAAAGAAACTTTAAAGTCAACATCATCGATGTCGAGTTGTACAGAGTCTATTTCATTTTTCAGAAGAAACGCAGATGTAGTTTTGTCACAATTTTTTCGGTATTCCGAGGTTTTATCATTATATTTAGCAATAGAATCTGATGCCATATTAGATATTGCTTCAATATCTTGTTTTCTTGAATTCATCGTCAAACTGGTAGAGGCCTCCATTGATATGTGTGATGACTCAGCAATAGATTCAATAATCGCAGGGTCCACTGTTGTGTTTAAGTATTTGTCTATGGTAGTTTTATCATTTATAATTTCTTTAAGTGCGATCTTGTTAGAAACAGTATTAAGTAGGTGATTGAAAACTTTTTCAGATTGCGATTGACTTCCATTACCAAGCCCAAACTCATACCAGTAACCATCAGTATGTCCTATACCTTTGCCATCGCCAAACTGTGTGTTCTTGAAATGAGTTTTTTTTTTCTCCCAAAACTTTAAAAACGCAGATTGACATTCTGTAGGATTTTTAAAGTCGGAAGCTTTAGGGAAATCAAAATAGTTATATGACGCCAATAATTTTTGAATACTATTTGAACATTTATTATAATTATGTTTTTTGATGTGTGCATACATTTTCGCAGCGTTGGTTCCGTCAAGTTCACCAAGAGTGGCTTTTAAATCGAGTTGATGATGCACGGTCCATTTGTAGTTTTTGACAAATTCCTCCATCGATTTAATTTGAGATGAACTCATATCGCTGGTATCTTTCAATGATTTTACATCCGCTCTGAATTGTGTATGATTACTTACTAAATACGCGTGAGTGGAAGATATTTGCGAGGTTTCGTTTGCGATTTCTTTCAAATAAGTTTCATAAAACAACCCTGCGTCGATAACTAATCCAACTGTCATCGATAATAAGAGTGTTTTCAATGTTTTAGCTAATGCTGTAGTAATTTCATCAAACATTTTTTGTTGGGGAAAGTGGAAGTAGTAGTTGTATTCAACAAGTTCTTCTTTAAGTTTTTCATCGTCAACGTCATTCGATTTGACTTTGTGAAATAAGTATATACCATAGGGTCTTGGTTTCCCATTAATATTAATTTTAACTACAGAGGTTTCATAGAGAGGCCAAAAGAAGTTTCCGTATACATCTAAGAACCGCCCATACACATCCATATAAATGTACCGTGATGGATGGTTTCGAGTATACTCGGAGACACCGACAATAATGTAGTTTTCATCGGGTTTATCTGTTGTATTTTGTATATCAACGGTTTTAGTTAGTATATCGATGTCAAATAATTGTGATTTAATTTTTTCCATTTGCGATGGTGATATTTCGAATTCTTCGCCATATATTTTTTTTAGTTTCGATATATACGGATTCATTATCTCTTCTGTGTAAACATACATTTCTCCTTGGGATTTGAAGCCACCGGCATTATAAAAATCACTTTTATACTGAAAACTATAATATCTTCGTTGGTTGGGTTTCATCGATGAGTGTTTTTCTATTTCGTCCTTGTAACGTGCGTTGACTTCATAGTCAACCCAGTAGTCGAATTGTTGTCTGTAATCTTTGAAGTCACCGTGAATGGTAAGGAAGATGGGCAAGGTTTGAGTGTATGACCCATCTTCGGTGGTTAAATGGTAGACTCCAACAAAATAACTATCGACGAGTGGTTGTAAAACGACTTCATCAAGAATTTCAACATCGAATTGCGTGTGTATCCTTTTCAAGGTTTCCATAGTTTGTTTGCAAGAGTTTCCAAGGGAGGTAGAGCAATGATTGATTGTATGAATTACATCTATATTGAATAAGGCGTGGTGTAAAGAAACAATCTGTTCATTTGTGATATATTGGTCGGTGAAGAAACTGGTGGTCGATACAAACTCCTCCTTTTTCTTGTATTTTTTGGTCTGAACTGTATTGGGTTTTTCAACGCTGAGTTTTCGGTCCTTTCCTCCGTTCATAGCTTCTAATAAAATATACAGATATATATTTATTTTATTAGCAGATTCCAAACATTTCCCCCGAAACTTATAATGTGCGATAGTGTTTCCGTTTTTGGGTTCGTTTCTTTCGGTGTTTTTTAGATTTTCTTCCACCCGATTTATATCGGTCTTTTTCCTTTATACTATCATTCGCACCATATTCAATAGTAGCAACGGTTCCTTTTACAGTGGTGGATATAGCGAGGGATGACCCAACTGTTGTGAGCACATTCGGCATGACGACTGCTGATCCGAATGCCATCGGTATGGCAGCGAAAATAAGAGCCACCACCAATCCCATTACACACGTCCTTAATGGTGCCCACACATATATTTCATACAATATATTTCTAAATTCGGTGTTGTAGATAACATTGTACATAGTTTCTGTTCCATAGCTAAATTCATATGCTATTTTATCATTCAAAAAGTCTAAATCTGTTTCCCCTTGGTCTTTAAATAATTTAGAAATAATGTCTTGAGATACTTGGATGGTTTCGAATGTTGGAAAATAGTCGGCGTATCCGTCTGAAAAGAATCCATTGCTTTTTAAATAAACGGCTCTGCGTATACCTCCATAAGGTAAAGTGAAACCGACCAACAAACAATTTTGGAATTGTTCATTTGGTTTGTATGAGTACCAGCTTGAACACGCCTTTGCGATTTTTTCATAGGAAAAGTAATTGAATCTTTGATGTGATCTATACACATATGCTCCGGATTCGTCTTTAGAGTCATCGTAGTTCAATTCATATAGAAGTTTGTAATCCAGAAAGCACGTAGATATGGTTTCCTTTTGTTCTTTCGAAATATGAATCCTGTTGAATTTGTAAATGTATTGTTGTTGGTGGTCATAAATACCGACAGCTTGCAACATTTGAAAATTGGAAATGGTTTCACCAGTTTGAATGTTTCCTACAATTCCTTCCGATTGTTGTTCGATGTTTCGGTTGCCGTAGTCTTGTGGTAGTGAGAACAAGTAAACTGTTTTGTTTATTACGGTTGACAACACGGATTTGAATAATGGAATATATTGAACACCTTGGATATCATAGAAATACCCGGTATCGTCATCGTTTAGAAAAACCGGGATTACTAAATTATCTTGTATACATTCACCGACCATTATTGTGAGTCGTAGTGAAGGTAGGTTGGGGTTCTCCAACGTGTACGGTCTATACTTACCAAGCAAATTTTGTATATGACTAACGGGGTCTATGGTTTTATCAGTATACACAGAAAATTTATTGTCTTGAATGTCCAAGTTCAAATCGGCAATGAGTGATAAATTCATCTTATTATGGTGTAATGAAAGCGAATGCTTGTGTATGAGTCCCAGTTGTGTGCTTGAGTAATCCTTACTTACGTCAAAATCAGGTATTTTGATTGCGTCTACTTCGCCCCCCCTTTGAAACCGTCTTTTTTTGGATTTACAATACACCCTCTTTGTTTTCTTCATATGTATCTTCTATAATAGTATGATAAAAAATCCATATATGAAAATCCCTTATTTAAAAAATTGATACCTTTTTTTCAGAAGAGAGTATAAGCATAAATCCAATAAGAACTATTTTGAAATATGTCTCCTACAACTTATCAACGCGTTATCGATCCAACTGTGGTGTATTCTACCAGTGGGCCAATCCCCGAGTCCGAAGATGAAGAAGAACTCCCTTGCCTGGTCGATGACACCCCAGAAAATGGTCCAATCCCCGACCTTGACCTCGAGCACGAGCGGTGGATAGACTTCTGGAACCACACGCCTCCAAGCGAGTATACGGAGCGCATTCAAAGAGAGTTGAATGACCATCGTTTAACAGGTAGCAGGGAATACCAATCGACACCCGAGTATGCGAATTTGTTGTATCAGAGTGGTGTATGTTTATTGGTAGATAATGTGAGAACGCAAACCTATTGTTATCGTCAGGAGGGTGATTGTATTCATACCGAAGACGCGACCAATTATTTGCACGAGCTCAACCTGTGTTTATGTTGCGAAGACCACATTAACCAGCGTGATAGGGGAGTTTGTATGAGTGTAGATGTATGTGAGTGCGAATGTAGTAGGTTATATGACGAGATTCTTGATTGTCAAGCTCGCGATAGAGATAGGTAGATTTATAGAATGTAGCTAAGAATAACGATTTCAATATCAAAAGGAAGATTTTTTCTTTCGAAAAACGGCAAAACCCAATTCTGTATATTGAGCAATGAATACAATTGTGGTTTGTTCATATACATTAGATGTTTTTTCAATATATTTTTGCACAAAGTGTATTGCTTGATTTTGTTCATTTTTATATTTCGAAGTATTTGTTTTTTCGTCATATTGTCGATATCCATGGATGAAATTATGAAAATAAGAAATTATATATATTTCAAAGAATATATAATTTTTTAGTCAGTCGCCGAAAAAGTGAGTCACCCAAACATTAGATATCGAGGGAGACAATATTCTTGTTTGACCCGTTGTTTTTGCGTTTTCCGTTAGATTTTCGAGGCATATTTGCGTTTTGCATATCTTTCAAGGATGCGATGGAGATGACAGAATCATCCCCTTGTTCAATAATATTATTTTGTGGCGGTAATCCCTGCATAACATTTTGGGGAGGCGCGGATTTAGGTTTCAATCCGGCCAAAATGTTGTCGATGTCGGTATTCTGCGGACCTTTCATTTCAGGTCTTTTGTTAGGGTTTTCGAATTGGTTGGAAATATCGACCCCTTCTTCTTTGAACATAGCGCCTCTACTCATAGATATATCAGGTCGGTTTGAAGGCATCTCTGTGAAGTTCATCGAGCCCATAGCTCCGGGGCGTTGTGGTGGTGGCATATTTTGAGTTTCTACGGGTGCTGGTGGCGGCCCCATATTTCTGGAAGGTCCTTGTGAATCGCGCATCATATTAGCCGCCATATTGAACCCAGGACTGTTCTCAGACATACTTGACACGGTTGCGTTAGTGAACATCTTCATCAGTTCAGGACTTTGTTTGATAACATCGTTAAATGCGGGTGTGGCTGAGGAAAGGGCCTTATTGGTGAAGTTGACAACCGCCGCACTAAATCCAAGACGTAGTAGTAGCGATATTTCGGGACTCATTTTTCCTCCCTTATATTTTTCGTGTAGTTCAGAGAATATCTCTTCATAGGAGTCTAAATCCTCGCTGACTTGTTCTCCCCAGCCATCCAAATTAATGTCAAAGGGATTGAAAGCGGAATTAGCATACTCGACGGAGTTGACAAATGTGGTAAACCACCACCCTTGAAGTTTAACACTATCCTTCTTGCGTTTATCTTCTAAAGCCCCTTCATATTCGTCTTCTATTTCTTCGTAATTGGATTCGAGAGTGAAATTGGAGTTGTTTTTGATGAAACCCTTTTCATACCATTCTTGTAATTTTTGGATCATCATTCTCTTTTTACGGCGTTTTTCTCGGTCAGTCATACTGGTATAGCTCGACGAAGATTTGGATTGTGATATTTCACCAATTTTAGTGAACCCGTCCCAGGTTTTAGTATTTCCCATACTACTACTTGTGGCTTGTCCTAAATTAGAATCTGTCTGATCTATAGGTTCCGATTTTACGGAAGGCTTCTCAGTATTCCCTCCTCCAAACCAACCCGAAGCAAAAGACCCCAATCCCCCGATAGATTTTGTGTCTGAACCACCCCCAGAAGTTCCCGAGGAAAGGTTGTTCAAGTCATCCTCTAATTTATCAAGTTCTCCTAAATCAATGCTTGTAGGGCCAGACGACGCTTTTTGCTTTTCATTCATTAAAAGTTCGACCCCGGAACCGAAGTTAACCGAGGGTAATTCAGATGGAGTGTTGGTTGTACCAATATCGATAGAAATAGGGTCTAAATCGTCTAATCCAATATCAATAATTTCCATCAGATTTCTTTATGATATTTATACACTATTTATTTTTAAGTTCTCCGCATAAAAAATTAATTTTCTCGAGTATAAATACCATATGCCTTGTAAAAAACAGTCTGCTAAATCATCCTTTTTCTTGCACCCATCCATAGTCCATCTTCGCAAAAAATCATTATTTCCCAAAATAATACCTGTGTAATAAACTCCATCTAATTTGTGTTGTTTATAGTCGTTGCCAGCCGTTTGATTTCCTAAAGGTTCCTCCAATTGTAATTTCTGGAATTGTTTCAGTTTATTGGCGGATGATACAAACTCGATTTTGGCCTGCGGTGTGGTAATGATGAAATATTGCGCCAGCATCCCTTGGACGGTTTTCATTCGATTCGCAATAGGAGATATTTGATTCTCTATGATAACCGTGTCAATATCCGCAATATTAGGGATTTGGTTGAGTAAGTCTTTCATAATGCGCCCGATGGAAATCAAATCCACGTCTCCAGCGGTTTTCCTCTTTTGTTTCTTTGTGACTTCCAGCGCGTGTTGTCCAAAATAGGATTCTAAACTCTCTAAAGCCTTTTTCTTGGTTTTCCATTCAACTGTTTGAATAGAGTATTGTTTGGCGAATTCGACAAGTTCGTCTAAAGATTTCTTTTTTAGGGATTTGGGAAGAAACGTATTCAGTGGAAGAATAAATTCGCTGGATTTCGCGTGGGTCAAACAATAATATTTGTCGTGTTTGAAATATTTGGCGTTTTTCCCGCAAATTTTTGGATTCGATGTTCGAGCCAAATTACACGAACACTTTTCCAGAGGGGCATCTTTCTCGGGCTCCAACATATTCATAATTTTCCAATCACCCACAGAAAAGGGTGTATTTGTTTCATCAATATCAAAAATACAATAAGCCATATTTTTGATACCTACATCGAAGCTAATAAGTTTCTTCATATATTGTATCTTCTAAAGTGTTTTTATATTGGTTAGTCTTTAATATCTATCGCATAAGCTTCAATAACTCAAATTGTGTCATCTCTGGTGCTACCATCTTAGCAGCGATTTGTTCTCTACTCAAATACAGATTTTTCAAGTCGCCATTTTCCAAGCTTTCAGTTGAGCTTTCCACGTAAGAATGTTGGAGTTTTGGGGTAGAAAAGTTGCTGATGAGGTCTTCGTGGCGTTTTACATAGCCTTGGTCGTTCATTGCGCTCGTTCGATTTTGTCTTATTATTTCCGGAGCGTTATTTGTTAAGTAACGTCTGTATTCCCAGTTAGAATGGATTCCGGTTTCTTTGAGTAGATAATTATTGAGAACGGCCTCTGGTTGATATGAAGCAGTAATCGTTCGTCCATCTTCCATTAATGGAGGGAACCCATCATATATGTTGTTGGAAGTGTATCCTAATTTTGTAGGTGTTGGAGTTTGAACTGTTTCGGTTTCTGTTAAATATGAAAACATTATATATTCAAATTATATAATTTTTTCAGTGTATGATTTTTTCGGTGTATCTATGTGAACTTATTCAACATCGATATCTGCTTGTTGTAACATTTTGATCAACTCATTCTTCTTGGATTTTTTTGCGTCTTCGATCAATCCTCGCGAAGTGACCATCGCTCTTAAAACCGAAATGTCGAGCTTCTTGTAATCCAATTTCATCATCATCTCGTCCTTTGGTTCAGCGTCTTCCTTTGGTTCAACATCTTCCTTTGGTTCAACATCTTCCTTTGGTTCAGCGTCTTCCTTTGGTTCGGCGTCTTCCTTTGGTTCAGCGTCGTCCTTTGGTTCAACATCTTCCTTTGGTTCAACCTCTCCCTTTCCCTTTGGTTCAACAACCTCATCATTACATTCTAACTCTATTTCTTCTAAATCACTTGAATCGTATGATTGAGTATCACTTGAATTTTCTGTAGTGATATCTTCTACAACAATTCTTTTGAATGTGGACTCACCCGTGTTGTCTCTATTTATATCAACTCTTCCTCCTTGCCCAGGAAACCCGCGTGATGTAATTTCAACATCATTCATATCGCTATCGTCAACCTCGCTATCATTCATATCGCTATCGTCAACCTCGCTATCATTCATATCGCTATTATTCATATCACTATCATTCGCATCATCATCACTATCCGAATCAAGCCTATCATCATATTGACTGTGGACTACATTTTGAACTTCAGGGATAGACCTTATTGTAGGGTCTTGATTCCGAGACAATCCTATTATAGTTTGTTGTTTGATATTTTTCATTTCCTTTATAACGTTGTTTAAAATTTCAAACATAGTATCACATTTTTGTTCAAGGATGAAAAGACGGTCTTTGAAATGGTACACCAGCATAATTATCAGTATGAATGTGATAGCTAAACTAATAAAAAAGAAGGTTTCGATAAAATTGATAAATGCCATTTATATAATTCAATAAATTATATGGTATAATAAAACGAATGTTTGTTTTTATTTGTTTTGTTTGTCTAAATAATATTTTATCCAATCATAATATACATTTATAATAAGTATGGAAAACGAACCCACTGAGAATATTATAGAAACCCAACCGCAAATGGATGTTCCGCGTTCCTCATACACAACTTCGCATATCATAATGATTATTTTACTGGTTATTTTGTTAACCTTTTCAGTTTTAGGAGTAAATATTGTTTTATTTTTCGGTATGATCATCCAGAAGTTCTTAAAAACAGTAAGTCCACTATTTGAACGGGCTTTATCTGATTTAGGATATGCAACCGGGTCCGCGATAAACAGTTCATCCAGTGTTGTGAGCGGTGCTTCTAAAAAAGGTATCGATATTTTACACGGTTCTCTATTGAATGCCGGAGATTTATTGATCGATGCGAGTGACCAAGGAAAGACATCCAGGAGTTTAGATGAATCCGTTAATTCGGCGCCTACTACGATGAAACCAAGAGAACCCGACGCAGATGATTCTACCAATCCCATCCAAAATCCAGTTTCTTCAAACAAGAATAGCTGGTGCTTGGTAGGAGAATACCACAACAAACGAGGGTGTATCGAAATTGCCGACGGAGATAAGTGTATGTCCGGTCAAGTATTTCCTTCGCAACAATTGTGTCTGAATCCAACATTAAGTCAAAATGCCACACCTTAAACACCCACCCCCGAAAATATTAGTTTAGGAAAAACATCGGGAACGGTTATTGAAGATACTACGTGGCAATTTTTTGTTTGAATATTTCGAGTAGTATTGAGAACCCCCTTTATTTCTGGACTATAAAAATACTTATCATAATTCGCAGACTGTGCGAAAGAAAACGACATTTGTATGTTGAAATCATAAATGAATCCCTTTTCCACTTGTAAATCGATGTTGGATAAAGTGATGACACCAGCGTAAACATTTGCAAAATATCCTTGTGTTGAATTGATATTTTGTGGTATGATTGAGAAAGAATCTATTTGTGTTGTTGTAGTAGGAGAACCGGATAATTGCACCAGGTTGGTACTATAAAAAACTCCGAAAGTAACGTCAAACACATTCACTGTGTTGGACTCGTTATATATTTCTACGGGCGCATCTGGTCTTGATTGAGCTTCAATATAAATATTGAAAGGGAAACTGACCGTAAAATTATAGACGGGATTCTGAACATTCAACATATAGACACTTAGCAAGTTCGCATACAGCGGGTTGATATATGTAGTAGTATTGAGACAATCGATGTTTGAAATATCGGTAATGGTCCACAGGGTTTGATTATCTTGGTCCATGATTAAACCGTAATCATTGGTATTTTTATTCAAATTATACAGAGGAATATCTGGGTCTAAATATAAATCCATAATAGGTCCAGGAACATCAGCCGCACTGGTAGTCGTTTTTATGATTTTATCGGGGCAAACTGTAAGAGTGCCGTCCGGTCGGGTATTTTCCAGGATGAATGAGTTAGACAGCGTGCGTCTTTGAGATGAACCTTGAACAAGCTGTTTATACCGTTGTGCGCGAGTTAAACTGTTTGTCTGTGTGCTCATACGATTGCTTTTATAGCTCAAAATTTCGGCTTTACGCCGCATATCCAAATCGAATTGATTGTATTGAGGATACGGAGAACTGGCAAGATTATCTAATCGTGTTAAAGGAAAATTAAAGAGTAATCGTTTTTGCTTTTGATACACAGCATTTAAATACGCTGTACTGTTACAAATGTTATTATCGACCATATGATTTATTATATAGAGAGAAATATAAAATCATAGTTTTACTAATCACGCTATCATAATCTTTAGTGTGTAATCTCAATGTGCTTAGTATGTTTCGGCCTCTACGTGTAAGGAGAAGTCGGGGTTTTCAGAACTGAATTTGAGAATGCTCGACAGATTCGTTCCATTTCGATTATCAATCGTTATTTGACTGGGGATCTGGAGGGGTTTCGACGGATTATTTCCTACAATATAACTGTAAGAGTCTTGCGTAGAAATATTAGTCCAGGTTTTCCCATTTAGGGAATATAATAAATTCTTATTTGGGTCCACACCTGATACTAACCAGTATTTTCCGTTGAAACAAACACTCTGTCCGTTTGTCACGAATTGAGCCAAATTCATTCCAGTCCAGTTGACACCTTGGTCTTCGGAATAGGCAATGCTATTAGTACCTTGGCCGACGGCAACAATAATATTCGTGTTTGAGTCTACGTTGAATCCCTCGGTAGTGAATACCGTTTCGCCAAGACCTGTCCAGTTAATACCATCCGTGGATTGTGCTAAAGTGTTCGTCCCCGAACCGGTAGCGATCCATTTGGTCCCTGTCCAAGTGATTCCATTTCCTCTGACCGAAAAAATGGTTGCACCAATTCCTGTCCACGATAATCCATCGACAGAATATGCTATGGTGTTTGTCCCTTCTCCTACAGCGACGAAGATAGCCCCGTTATATGCCACTTGAATCCCCTTTGTAGAAAATATGGAGGAACCTAATCCAGTCCACGTGTCTTTGTCTAGGAAGTTCGCGTAGGCAATTGTATTGGTGCCTTCACCCACAGCGATCATGTTTGTTCCATCGAATGTAACCCCGAACCCTTGAGTGGAGAAAATGGATTGTCCCAGACCGTACCATTCTATACCATCGGTTGAATAAGCGAGGGTATTTGTCCCCTTTCCAACAGCTACCCAATAATCACCATTCCAAAACCCGCCATTTCCCTTTTCGCTGAATATTGAAGTGCCTAATCCAACAAAGGATTTCCCGACCTCGGAATAATAGATTGTGTTATTCCCGCTACCGAATGCGAGGGTAGGATGTTGTAAGTATACTCTGGGATTTCCACTGGGGTCAAATGTTATATTGCTGTACTTCGATGAGGGTTTCCCTCCCATACATTCTGGTTCACCCGAGGGGAAATCACCGAGCCCGGTCCAAGTTTGGCCATCATTCGAGTAAGCCAAATCGTGAATATCTGTGTTGGAATAAATAGAACTTCCATCACCTCCTACAAACCAAGTATTATTAATGTGTTTGACAAAATTCACACGGTTGAGTAAAATTCCATTTCCGGTGTTTCCAGCGACTCCAGTCCAATTAGTACCGTCGGTGGATTTAGCTGTAGTATAAGTGGTCATTATATATTGAAGGTATATACTAAATATACTTTTTATTTACAAATATTTTGAACATATTTATAAATATTTTATGGAACTCTTAATGTTTATATAATTATTGATTAAAGAATGATGCAGTAGGAGTATCGCCAAACCCAGATACATTTGAATAATCAAGGTGCATTGAAGAATATCTGAACATTTTTGTGTAATCAGTTACGTTTGTTGTGTTCCAATTTCTGATATTTTGTTTGAATGAGTGAGAATAATCTGGTTCACTTGTTTCTTCAAACATAGATTTCATTGTTGTAATGTTGGATGTGTCCCAAGCAGTGTATGTAGCACCATCTACTGTAACTGATTTTGTCGAAATATCTTGGTTAAAATCATGATTGCTGTTTGCGCCTCCTCTGAACATTCTTTCAAATGAAGTAGCGTTTGATGTATTCCAGTTTGTAATATCTTGATTGAATCTGTAAGCAGTTCTAAATGTTTCAAAAAAGTTTGTTACCTTTGAGGTATCCCAAGCAACATATGAGACTCCATTAACAGTAACTTTCTTGGTATTCATGGGTTGCCCTCCATTATTGAATACATATGCTGATACAAACATGACACTCATATTAGTAACATTCGAGGTATTCCAATTTGAAATATCTTCATCAAATGAACCAAATCCTTGGAATAAATTGGCAAATGTTGTAACTAATGAAGTATCCCAAGTATTGATTTCTCCGTATGTAGCTATAGCGTTTGTTTTATTAGATACCCAGGCTTGGAGAGCAGTTCTTAAATCATCTTTATTTGCGAATTGATGTCCTCCATTAGCGATTTCATTATTATTTACCCATGAACCATCGCCACTTGATGAACCATCGCCACTTGATGAACCAGCGCTATATCCACCGGTGTCTTCATACAATTCGAATTTATCGAACCAAATACTAACATCTCCACCAGTTAGTTGTTTTAATGTGAATGATTGTGTAGTATCAAATGGAATGAAAACTATTTCCACATCACGATTAGATTCGGCTTCGCTGGAATCTGTCGTAACAGTTTCGGATAAATACACATTTGTTTCTTCTCCAGAATAAACTTTATATTGAATATTATTTTGTCCTTGACGATTGTGACGTTGATAACTGAGTTTGTATCGTTTTCCTGCGGTCAGTCCAGTTAAGGATTTTGTGAGTGTTTGTTCATATCTTAATCCAATAGCTTGAGAACCGTGTAAAATACCTTGATTTCCATAAGCACTACCGCTTCCATTTACAAGAGTTGGACCCCAAGTGGCGTGAGTCCCCGTTGTAAATGTCCACCCTGTAATTGCCCCACCAAATGGATCGTCGTGACCATATTTTTTGAAAGAGTTACTGGATAAAGCGTCGTCTTCGAATCCACCGTTCCAATCACTTATTGAATCACTAATCAATGACCAAGTTGGAGGGGTCTCCACTGAAACTCCCCCTGACCCACTGCTTTCACTTGGCGCAACATACGCGCTTCTAATAAGAGTTGTCATAAAAACATTGTGGCCACATACAACATTATCATCTGGATCAAACGCAAGTAGTACAATGCTGGACAAGTAATGTGTTCTTCCAGATGAAGAACTTCCTGGATTTTCTGTGGTTCCTATTATCCGCTTAGATATTCCTGTTTTTCCATCAATAAATATAACGTACTTTGTACTTACGCCATTAGACCTATGAGTAATAAACAGATAGCCATTATTATCTCTATCGAACGCGATGCTTTCTGCATAATTTACCAGGATATCTTTTGGAGCTGTGCCATCAACGAATGGCTGAGTATCTTCATAAGCTCCACTTGCGGAACCGGCTATAACATATGTATTGTCGACCACATATTCGTTGCCGTTGTAATCTGTGTTTCCTCCAAATACAGTCCCTCCCTTGTATATCATCTGAAAATTTCTGTTGTACATATCTCCCCAAAAAATATTACCAAATGTATCGAAAGTTAATTGTGAATCAACCCTACTATGTGTAATGTATGTGCTTTTTGTGTTAGATGCCACATCATAAATCCATGTTTGTGAGCGTTTTGTAATATAAAAAACACCATTATTTGTGCTGATATGAAGTTTCGAACCGTCACTTATGGTTAATAAGTAAATGGCACTTCCATAAACTCCATTATTTTTGACTTTCTTAAATAAATCTCCATTTTCGTTGCGTTGACCAGAATTGTGATTATATATGGTATAGTAAAGGTCATCGTTCTCGCCGTAAAACAAAAATGAATAAACATCATCAGGCATATTAGCGAATGGTATTGGAGAGGCGGTGTTGATGTGCGAATACATTCTATAGGATAATCCATCAGCACTTTGCGCAACATTTTTTGATCCGTACAATACCTTTTTATGGTTCAATATAAACGAAATTTTAGTATCTCCAATAATAACGGGTTCACTACCATCATATGGTGCGAGTGGTAATACAGAAGGAGTGAATTCGATAGCATATAACAACAAAGAACCTTTGATTTCTATAGTTTCACCAGAGTTCACGTCAAAGGTTACTGTTTTCTGTGCTTCAGTTGTAGAATCTATTTCGACCCCAGCGACGGTAATAACAGCAGACGCACCATCACCACTACCACCTAAGTCCGCACCAGTAGTTGAATCAATACGCCCATACCCGTAGACAACTCTCACGTGATTCGATTTCTCAAATGTTTTCGATATGATTACGCCCTTATCTCCATCGGCTCCTACACCCAACGCCTTCGTGTATGTAGTATTCGGCAAAACGAATGAATATGTGGCGTTATAAATACCGGGTATTAATGTTTGATTGCTTTGCCACCCCGCTGAAACAGCGTCCACGTTGAAGTGCCACTGTAAAGGTCCGGTGTTGGGTGCGTAATTACTCGAAATACCCGCGTCGCCGGCCAACGCAATAGACAATCCTTCTCCCGCAAATACAGTATTGAAATCCAAGTTCAACATAATTGTGTTGTGATAATTCGTAGTCCAGTTATTATCAAATGCGTTATCGTCGGCGGTTTCTTGCCCGATTGTTCCGCTGGGAATTTTACTGATGGACCCAAAATCAATAGATATACCGGACATCTTTTGGAATAATTTCACATTATCCAAGAAAAACATATTCCAAGTGGTTCCGCTATCGGCAACAAATATTAGTGTATGACTGGTCTGGGTGGCCTTAAACTCTACAGTGCGAGTTCGTTCACTTGTTATACTGGTTTCACCGTTTGTAATTTCCGTGGTAAGCAAGAGAGTGGTTGCGTCAGAATCCAACTGAACACTGTAATTAACTTGTCCGTGACTCTTATCAAATTTAAACACTTCGAATGATATTTTATAGTCTGTTCCCACAATTAGGTCGTTGATGGTTTTTTTCAGTTTCGTTCCCATATGTAGACCCACCAATTGATTTCCTTGTATGACCGAACCATTTGTTAACCCGCCATTATATTGAGTATTATCATACATTTGACTACTGTATTTATTTACCAAGATGGCACCATATGATTCGTTGGTTGTTTCTTGTGTCCAACCGGTCAAGGTAGCTGGGCCATTGTTTGAACCATTCGCGGTTGAACCGACAATATAATAGTCGCCAATGGCCACAGCGTCTGTCTCGAAAGAACCATTCCAATTGGATACAGAATCGCTTTTCAAATACCATTCGATAGAGTTTATAGCACTGGTGGTATCAAATGTACCACTACTCTTATCTAAATACAATTCAAACTTGTCGAACCAAACCATCTCATCTCCACCGGTCAACTGTTCCAAAGTAAGTGTGGTCGAACTATCTGGCGCGGTAAAGTCGATTTCTACCAAACGATTGGCCTCGACCTCACTTGCTGCGGTAGTTACAGTTTCTTGTTTCAAAATATTTGTCGTATCATTCAAATACACCCTATATTCAATTCCGGTTTGTGCCACGCGCGCGTGCCGTTGATACCGTAATTTGTATGTTTTCCCCGTGGTTAATCCTACGAGGGATTTCGATAAAGTTTGTCCATACCTTAATCCAATTATTTGTGTGCCGTGTATGATGGCTTGGTTTCCAAAACCGCTATTGTTACCATTAATAAGAGTAGGTCCCCAAGCGGAATGGGTGCCTTTCGTGTATGTCCAGCCAGTAAGAACCCCACCGAATGGATCATCGCGGCCCATTTTGACAAAATGGTTGACATCTAACGCATCTGCTTCAAATCCGCCATTCCAATTAACCATCGTAGCGCTTTCTAACGTCCACGAAGTTCCGCTTAAATCAGTTCCAACATTAGCCGCGCTAATATCGATGCCACTCAGGTCAGACGCACTGATATCGAGATAACTGAGTGTGTCTTCAAACAGTTGAATATCGTCCATCAGCATTGTATAATTCTCGACTCCTTGGTGCTCAAATATAATCTCGTGATTGTTTCCAGAGGCAGTAAATAAAATATTGTCTACCAATACGGGTAAATCTCCATCCATCATTCTGAAAGTGAACTCGGATATTTCGGTACCATTGTAATAAACCTTTATTGTTGGACTCGATAAACTCTGGTCATATTTTCCATATTGTGTAACAGCCATCAGTTTAATTTGATAGACACTACCGTGATGCAATATTCCAGAGATTGTTTTAGTTAAAGAATGACCATATCGTAATCCGATGGTCTGGTATCCAGACCCGGGAATAGGCGTTCCATTCGAAGGGTTACTACCGAATGATGGACCCTTGTTTGCTTCATACCCAGGAGTTCCAACAGCCCAAGACCAGCCGGGAATACTAAAATTGGCGCCGAAATTTTCAAATTTATCATAATATCCAACTACAGGAAGTTCGAACCCTCCATTCCAATCAGTTATTGTGTCACTTGCTAGTACCCAATTTCGCGGAGTTCCGCCGACATACCCTTCATCCTTTTGTCCACCACCAGCAATCCAAAGACCATTCGCATAGTCTATACCATATGTGTAATTTCGTATATTGTTGTATCTTTTTCCAGTCCAATTGATACCATCCGTTGAGTAAGCAAGTGTGTTTGGAATGTCCTTTCCGCCACCGGCAACCCATTTACTATCAGCATATTTGACAACATTACACTGTTCATCGAAGATAGTATCACCCAATCCGGTCCAATTAATCCCGTCGACCGAATATGCCATAGTGTTTGTTCCTTGTCCACCGGCAACCCATATTCCATTGCCATATCCTATCGCTTTTCCACAATTTGTAAAAATAGAAGTTCCAACACCGGTCCAACTAACTCCATTTGAAGAATATGCTATGGTATTCGGCGTATTTCCTCCAACAGCTATCCATTTACCGTTGGCATAGGCAACACTATACGCAACATCGCCGAAAATGGTTTTCCCTAAGCCAGTCCATTGAATACCGTCAATAGAATACGCCAAAGTGTTATTTCCAGAACCGCACGCAATCCATAATTCAGATTCAGGAGAGTATGCGACTCCCCGAACGTGTGTAAAAATAGTTGTACCATTAATAGTTAGTGGTATAGGGTTCCACGTTTTACCGTTATTTGAATGGGAAAGAACACTTGAACCATTCGACGGTTTACTACCAATAATATATATTTGGTCATTTTGTGTGTGTTGTATATCGACTGTTTTGTCGGAATTAGAACAAATAATGTTGTTGGATTTGATTCGCACACGTTCGTTGAAAAATATATCAGAATTTCCTTTCAAGTCCTTGTAATATTTTTTAGTGATTTTATTGGAAGTGGAAACGCCCGAATTCGCGTAGGAGATATTTCCGTTATCAGGGTTGATTACAACATCCGCAACGTATTGAAGTAAATCCTGTCCTCCCATGTATCCGTGATTAGAACATTTGATACTGGCTGTTCCGAAATTTCCAATAACGTTAATTGTGATATCTCCCACATAATAATCCACTCCACTAACCGTAGTCTTATTCGCAAGAAGACCCGTATAAGAGACTTGGTTAGAGTCGGTAATATCCACTATTGCAAGAGGGTGGCTACTTGGAATTCCGGTGAGTTGATATGTCCCAATTTGTAATGTGTATTTATTGTTGGAGTCGTATGTGGTATTTCCGTTCAATACATATTTATTGGAACCATACTCGTCTTGAACAACATTTAAAGTCGATGCAACATCAAGTGTTTCAATAGACATTATATATAATAATTATAATTATTATAAATACTAAATCATTAAATTCAATATGTTCAAATATGTTCAAATATGTTCAATATGTTCAAATATTTTGAGATGTAATATTGATGGCTACCATAGAACTATTGGAATATGCTGTATCGCTCACAAATTCGAGGTTAAATGTCTGACGTATTCCAACATCTTCATCAATAAATAGTTGACTGGGCAAATTATATCCATCAAATGGATTATTAGACACAGCAGAATTGGCGGTAGTAGGGAACACTGTTTTATCATTTCCGGTCCAATTTGTACCGTTTGTAGAGTATGCCAGAGTATTTGTCCCTTGTCCAGCAGCCACCCATCTTGTGCCAGTATAGTTCACTTTCAAACACTTTGCGCTAAATAGACTTACTCCTAATCCAGTCCAGGCAATTCCATCTTCCGATGTTGCTAAAGTGTTTGTTCCTTCACCGCACGCAACCAATATATCGGGGCTCATAGATATACCATTTCCAGAGACGCTGAAAATCGATGTAGATAATCCCGTCCAATTAATTCCATCGGTGGAATAAGCTAAAGAGTTTCCACCAGCTCCGGTAGCGATCCATTTATTCTTGAACCAGAGAATACTTGTAGCACTTTCCGTGAAAACGGTTTTCCCCTGACCAGTCCATACAAGACCGTCTTCCGAAGTTGCGATTGTATGAGTATCTCCTTTACCAACCGCTATCCACTTGGCACCGTTGTAAGCAACGCCATTCGCTTCAACCGAAAAAACATCATTCCCTAAACCATACCACTCAATCCCATTTAATGAATATGCTAAAGTATGGGAGGTTCCGTTTCCTAAAGCTATATACATCTTCCCGTTGTATCCCACCGAATTACCAGAATTAGAAAATATAGAATCTCCTAAACCTTTCCAGATAAATCCATCTTTAGAATATGCGATAGTGTTTGTTCCTGAACCGACCGCTACCCATTTATCACCGCACCACGTAGCGTCTTTTCCCGCGGTAGTAAAAATAGTCTTGCCCAAGCCTCTCCACAATAATCCATCATATGAATATGCCATTGTATGAGTTCCTTCCCCAAATGCGAGTGTAGGGTGTTGAATATACACATTCCCAATTTTATTGTTATATACCACTTTACTTGCACCGAATGTGAATAAAGAATTACCTTGACTGGTCCAATAGATTCCATCGGACGAGGTCGCTATTGTGTTGGAACCTTCTCCACAAGCATAGAACTTATCATTTACCCAGTTAATATTATTTGTTTGAGCGGAAAACATACTCGAGTTTAATCCATTCCAATGAATACCATCATACGAGTATGCCATAGTATTACCAGACGAACTGGCGAGTCCTCCCGAGACCCATACTCCTTTATTGTATGCGATTGCTAACCCTTCTTCCACAAACGGATCATTCGATTTATTTAGCGTCCAATTGATTCCATCATAAGAATATGCGGTAACACCATTAACACTTTTTCCAACAATAATCCATAAGAACCCATTCCAAGCAACGTCGTTTCCTCTGACCGAAAATATCGATAGCCCTAATCCATTCCAGGTAATTCCATCATATGAATATGCGACGGTGTTAGTAGTGCCTTCTCCTACCGCAACCCATATTTTACCGTTGAACAACGCCTTTTTACCTTGAACTGAAAAGATGGAAGTCCCCATACCAAACCAGTTAATAGAATCGTATGAATATGCCATTGTATTCGTGTTTCCCTCACCTAAAGCGAGCCATTTATCATTATCATAGACAACACCATTTGTTTTTTCCGAGAAAACGTCTTTTTTCAATCCGGTCCATTCTGTACCATCCGAGGAATATGCTAAAGTATTATGTAGTCCCTCTCCTCCAGCGACCCAATACGACCCATTCCACGCAATATCATACACATTTGTAGTGAATATTTCCGTGGACCTGTTGATATGTGTCCAATTCAGTCCATTATTCAAAGAGAATGTCAATACATTATTGTTGACGGTGTCTTTACCACTCATGGTTAATTTCGAACCGTCATACGAAAACGAATTTCCGCTTGTGGCAAACACGTTGATGCCCGGCGCCCAAGTAGAGCCATCTGTCGAATACTCATATGAAGTAGTTCCTTCTCCGGCTGCGTGAAATTTGTTTTGTGACCAAAATATTTTATTCACTTTTGTGATGGATGTAGACGCCACATTCCAACCGGTAATTCCTACAAAATCATTTGTATACATGATAGGATTAGCTCCTCCTCCACCAGCCACCCAAATATTGCCACTCCAAGAAATTGCGTCAATGCTATCCGAATGAGTCACGTTGGAATCCGTCCACGAGGAACCATTATCATCAGAATACACTAAATTCGAACTACCTGCGCCCACTGCGATCCATCTTGTTCCGTTATAATCAATATCATTACAACGCGAAGAAAGGGGTTTTGTTGAACCGGTCCAATTGACACCATCTGTGGAATATGCCAAAGTGTGCGTCGCACCTTCGCCACCAATAATCCAATATGTATTATTTTGTTTTACACACAATCCTTTACTACTAAAAATAGCTACCCCTAACCCTGTCCAATTTATTCCATCATTGGAATAAGCAATAGTGTTTGTTCCTTCGCCTACGGCCACCCAAACACCGGATTTGAAACTGACCATATTACCACGAGTGGTGAATATTGATTTCCCTAATCCTTTCCAGACAATACCATCATAAGAATAGGCCAATGTGTTATTTACGCCTTCTCCTACAGCTACATACATAGTTCCATTTGAAGCGGTAAATTTTGATTCAACCGAAAAAATAGAAGGACCTGTATTCCACGTGGTAGAATCAGTAGAGTATAATATTTTCTTAGAGGTGTCATTTCCAATCGCAATATATTTGGATTCTGGAAAGGTTATTGTGTTTGGAGTGAAAGATGTAGCTGTAGAAGTATATACAGTATCCATTTTGCTAGCTAAACACTGAATCTGCGAATCCGCACCTTCGACCGTTCCCTCGTAAAACCAAGTAATGCCATCCGCGGAGCGTTTCAGTCCAGTATTCCCTCCTGCATACCAAACCCCATTCATATTCTTGACTGCGTATACTTCGCTAATATCGTCAGTTCCCATTCCGGTCCAATTTATACCATCGGTGGAACGAGCCAGAGAATTTGTAGTGCGACCGCCTGCTATCCACACACCGTTGTGATATGCTACGGAGTAACCATCGCCGGTGAATATGGATTTTCCGCTTCCAGTCCAAGATATACCATCAAGAGAATATGCCAGTGTATGACTACCTCCCGACCCCACCGCAACCCACATACCATTACCATACGCGATACCTCGAATAGTAGTGAAAATGGAATCTCCGTTCGAACCCCAGGTCCAGCTGATACCATCGTGTGAATAATTCAAGTTGTCGCCCCCCGACACAAACATATTATTACCGAAAGCAATGGCTCTACACCGAGAACTATGAATACCATTATTGGAGTCTTTACCCAATCCGGTCCAGTTGATACCATCGTACGAATACGCCATAGTGTGTGTATTTCCATATCCGCCCGATAAGAAGATATTTTTCCCGAAAGTCACACATTCGCCATTATTGCTGTATATGGTTTTGTTATCAGCGCCAGTCCAGTTTAACCCATCATATGAATAAACAATACTGTGTGTATTGTCACTCATACAAACCCAAATACCCGATGCGTGTGTAATATCATAAACTTGGTTTGTTGGTGTATTTTCACTTAGCACGCCATAAAAATTGGTTCCATCATATGAATAAGCAAGTCCGTCGTATTTGTTAGAAGTGTCGGTTCCGCCAACAATAATCAGGTTTGCGCTGGAAGATGGTGACACGTGTTCATACTCGACCGTGGTGTATCCAAAGGATATTTTTTGTTTGTTTTGGTATTGTTGGTCGCCAAGTTGGACCATCGAAATATTGTTGGATTTAATTCTTGTTTTTTCGTCATACAGAACATTCCGTGTTGTTTTACTGGAGTTGAATAGTATGCTGTCTTCTCTATTTGTATTATTGATTAAAAATCTGGAATTTGCCAAGGATGGGTTTTTTCCAAATACAAAATTATTTGTAATATTGGCCATAATATATAAAATTAGTAGAAATTATATATATTATTGAATGAGGATTTTATTAAGTTTATGATTTTATTAAGTTTATGATTTTATTAAGTTTATGATTAATATTCCACTTTGATTGATACATCACCCTCTAAATTTGAACTGGTTGAAAACAGTATTTGTTCTTCAAAGATTTGGTCAACGGGTCTGTTATATTGTAATGGATTGTTGGATGATATCCCATTTCCTCCAATCGTAAACACGGTTTTTCCTTGGCCCGTCCATACAAATCCATTTGAAGAATATGCTAAAGTGTTTGTATTTCCAATACCGGTAGCGATCCATTTTTCTCCGGTCCAATCTATACTTATTCCCTCTTCACTAAAAACAAGTGCCCCTTGTGAAACCCAATGGATACCGTCCACTGAACAAGCAATTGTGTTTGTTCCCTTTCCAGTTGCCACTATCAAATCCCCGTTGTAAGATAGACCATTTCCTTGTAAAGAGAATATTAAAGTGCTCAGTCCAGTCCAAACAATACCATCACTCGAGTACGCAATAGTGTTTGTTCCGCTACCAGTAGCGACCCAAACAGACCCAGTCCAAACAATACCATTTCCTTCAATTGAAAAAATAGTTTTACCGCGACCCGTCCAGTTGATGCCATCGGTGGATGTTGCGATGGTATTTCCGCCTTTTCCTACAGCAACCCACAACAACCCGTTGTAGGCGATTTTGTTGGCCTGAGAAACAAAGACTGCATTATCGATACCGGTCCAAGTTGTTCCGTCTGTGGAATGCGCAAACTTATGTATTCCGCTTCCAACAGCAACCCATTTATCATCGCCATAAATCACATCATTTCCTTGAATGGAAAATACTGAAGTTCCTTTTCCAGACCACGTTTCACCACCATCGATGGATGTTGCTAATGTGTTGGTTCCTTTCCCAACAGCAACCCACATTTTTCCATTCCAAAACCCATTTTTACCATATTCGGTGAAAACACTGGCACCTTTCCCGGTCCAACTTATTCCATCTTTAGATTTTGCGATTGTGTTTGTGCCTTTTCCAAATGCTAACACGTCTCCTTTCAATGATATGGACGGAATATTTCTGTTTGATTTTAAGCTCATACACGAATCTCCGAAAGTGGTTTCTGTGATGGGAGTCCAAGTCGTTCCAGATGCGGAGTATGCCATCGTGTTGTTTCCTTCGCCACCAGCTACCCAATATTCGCCATTATGATAGACGGAGTGTGCTTGAGAAGAAAAAACATCTGCGTTCAATCCTGTCCATTCGATACCATCTCGAGAATATGCTAATGTGTGACCAATGCCCACTTCTCCTCCCATATATGCGTTTTGAATTTGATAAGTGGAAACGCTACCACTATTGTTATCAAATCCAGTGGATCCTACACCGATTTTACTTCCATCGGAATTGGTAGATACGGAAAACCCGAATTTATCACCGGCGGTTTGTCCCACCAGTTTTCTTCCGATTTGTCTCCAATATCCTTCGATAAGTTTGTATGCTTTCACATATCCAATATCTGTTCCTCCAACATCGCTATTATATGACCCGGCAACGACGGTTGTTCCATCGCTGGACAAGGAGAGTGAACTGCCGAAATGTTCATTTGATTCGTATCCTACAATATCATTGCCAAGTTTTTCCCAAGAAGTGGTTTCAGTGACATATTGGTAAAGGGAAATGTGCCCTGAATCTGTTTGAATAATGTCTCCATTGTATGCGCCCACCGCAAGTATTTGTCCATTTTCAGATAATGAAACTGAATATCCTAAATTTTCGTTGGCCCCGGAGCCTACTATACTATTGCCGAACTGTGTCCAAGTCCCCGCGATATTCTTATATACGGACACTTCACCGGATTGTGTTCCATTAACAGTCGTGCTATCTTTCGCTCCAATTGCGACGATGGAACCATCTAAAGAAATCGACACCGTGTTTCCAAGTCTATCAGAGGCTCCGGAACCAACTATCGTGCTCCCTATTTGATTCCAAACACCAGACTGTTTTTCATATATTTTTACGTATCCATTATTCCCTCCTTGGTAATTAGTTGCACCGATAGCAAGAATTGTTCCAAATTGGGAAATAGCTACGGATATACCAAAGTTGTCATTTGTACTATCGCCTTCAATATCCGACCCGACCTGGACCCAATCTCCCATCTGTTTTTTGTACACTCTTACACATCCATTATTTGTGAGACCTGTTCCACTATGTCCAATGACGCCAATAGCAACTGTAGTTCCATCGTATGACAAAGAAACTGAAGTCCCCGTAAAATCGTTTTCTACGGTACCATCAATGTCACTTCCAACTTGTGCCCACGAACCAGCCGAATTTTGATATAGACGAACGTGTCCGGCGTTGGCAATATGCGTTGAAGGGAAGTATGCTCTTCGGATTTTCCCATAATCGGCAATATACAATCTTCCTTGTTCATCGAACCCTATATTTTGCGGATACCGGAGTGTGGCGTCACTTGGGTCCCCTCCGTCCCCACTAGACACACTTGTTGGAACTCCACCGCTGGTAGCGCCGTATCCATCACCAACTACCGTAGAAATAATATTTGTGATAGCATCGATTTTGCGTATTCTCACATTGTTGGAATCAGAAATATAAATATCACCATTACTTGCAACAGCAACTCCACTTGGATGATTAAATTTCGCACTGGAAGCATCACCACCATCCCCTATAGATGGGTCTTGTGTTCCTGAACTACTAACGCCCTTGCTGGACCCAGCAAGAACAGTAACTTGATTCGTGGTTTTATCCCATTTACGAAGTTTATGGTCGTATCCAACTTCATATACATTATCCTGTATATCTATCGCAATATCAATAACAATACCTAAACCAGTCATAATAGTGGATACAATTTGTGTTTGATAATCAATTCTTCTAATATGTCCGTGGTTGTATGAACTGAAATACATATTGTTTTCACTATCAAAATCAATCTGATAAGCAAGTCCGATACGGGCATTTATAGGAAGACCTCCATCTCCTGAGTTACCAGCCGTACCATCTCCAGCATACAGTTCGATAATTCCTGTATTGACATCCACTCTTCGCATTTTGTAACTTCCACCACCACCGTTTGAAGCTATGAACATATTTCCAAATTTGTCCACACCAAACCCTTCTGGCCTACCGATAGCAGCATTAATAGCTAAACCACCATCTCCTGAATAACTGTTTTGACCATTTCCTGCGACGGTTGTTATGATGTTTGTTGATAAGTCGATTTTTCTAATGCGGCTATTTCCTAAATCACCGATATACATACAGTTGTTGTATATAGAAAAGGCTCTCACCCAAGCGTTGATTTGAGCACTTGTTGCCGCTCCCCCATCTCCAGAATATCCTGAACTACCCGTTCCAGCGATTGTTTCAATCATTCTTGGAAATGCTGGGTCCACACCTCCTATTGGTGGATCGTTGTAGCTGGAAGCTATTGCAAGTATAGTTCCGTTACCAGATAAAGAGACTGCATTTCCTAATTGATCTCCAACACGTTCGGCTTCAAACACAGTTCCTAATGCGTTCCAACTACCTTCTGGGTTTATAGCAACAGATGGTTTCGTTCCACTAACACCATCTCCGCCAGCAACCCACATATTATTGAAATACCCAATGGAGTTTACTCGGTTGGTCAAGACATTATTTGTAACATTCGTCTCCCAGTTAATCCCGTCATAAGAATATGCCATTGTATTCGTTCCTTCTCCCACCACATTCCATTTCACGCCACTCCACACAACGTCATTTCCTCTTACAGAAAACACCGATGTTCCTAATCCGGTCCAATTGATTCCATCATAAGAATATGCGAGTGTATTCGTTCCTTCTCCAACCGCTACCCAAATACTTCCGTTGGATACTGTTTTCTTACCTTGAACAGAGAAGATGGTTGTTCCTAATCCCGTCCAAAAGTAGGAATTGTATGAATACGCAATTGTGTTTGTTCCCTGACCAAGAGCCACCCATTTGCTGGTTCTTTCATCAAAATATACACTATTACCTCGAACCGAAAAAGTGGTTTTACCTAACCCTTTCCAGTTTTGTCCATTTCCGGAGATTGCCAATGTATTTACGAGGCCTTCACCTGTAGCTATCCAGTGGGTTCCATTATATTCGATGTCGTTGGCTTTCCCGGAAAAAATAGAGGTTGTGCTATTTAAAGGAAACCAATTGATTCCATCGTCCAAAGAATACGCCATATTATTCCCGGTCGAATCATTCGCTCCGCCTGCGACGAGTTTTGTTCCATCGTAACTGATTTGATTTGCTTTTAATGGGAGAACCGAAGACCCTTTGCCGGTCCAATTGATTCCATCATCTGAAATGAGGACTGTATTTGTATTGCCTTCTCCAACAGCAATGAATTTTTGACCATTCCAAATGACTTTATTTCCAGAAGATGATAAGAGTGAATTCGAAATATCCGTCCAATTAGAAATACCTAAAATATCTTGGCTGTACATCATTGGTGGGGAGTCGATGATTGTGGGAGTGGATGAATGCGGTTGTCCCAGTGCAACCCAAGTATCGGTGCCTTTGGCTATACCGTTGACATTAACTACATTGCTAATCAATGTGGGAGTCCAGGTAATACCATTGTCTTGAGAATACGCCATATTGTTTCTACTGTCTAGATCCAAGTATAATTCGACATTATCAATATAAACTGTTTTATCGGTGCTTACTAAGTGTTTGAACTTGATTGTGTGAACTATTGCGGTTGCTACAAATGTAACCTCTTTGTATCTCTCTGCAATTGTCGATGCGCCAACAGGCGACGATGGGGTTTCGCTAAAGAGGATGTTGGCTTCTGTGTCTAATAATATACAATACGATGGCTGGTCATCTTGACGTATATGTCTTTGCCACGAAATTTTATACACTTTACCAATAATCAACCCGGAAACGATTTTCGATATTTCTTGTCCATAGCGTAATCCTATAGATTGTTGTCCGTGTAATGGCGGGTCTCCAGAGTTATATGTATTTCCTCTAAATAGTGTTGGACCAGAAGTCGCGTGAGAACCAGTAGTGAATGCCCATCCCGTTAAAGTCGCGGGTCCATCATCACCCAGCTTTTTATAGCCTTGACCAGATGTTAAATATGGTGTTAGATCATCGTCTTCGAAGCTTCCATTCCAGTCAGGTATAGAATCGCTAATATTTTGCCAAGTAGTATCTGTCTTATCTCCTACAGCAATAATGACAGAATCGCTGTATGCGATGTCCCTGACAACATTCAGACTACAATCTACGGTGGTCCAACTAATACCATCATCTGAATATGCGAAGCTATTTCCTGCGGAATCTCCTCCAGCGAGCCATCGCGAACCATTATGTTTCAAACACAATCCAGCATTACTAAATCTCATTCCCAGACCGGTCCATTCGAATCCGTTAGTAGAATAAGCAATCGTGTTCGTAGATTTTCCGACTGCCACCCACATATTATTATAATAGACCACACCGGTGGCTTCTTGTGTGAATATCGAATTTCCCAATCCTTCCCAAACACACCCGTCAAAAGAATACGCGAGAGTGTTTTGAGCCCCTTCTCCTGAAGCAATCCATAGACTACCGTTTGACGCAACAGAATACGCGTTTGAACTAAAAATGTTGGTAGAACCTACCCAGTCTTTTTTGCCGTCGTATGACCATAGCATTTTGTTCTGCGTGTCGTTTCCAGCAGCGATATATAGCGTCCTAGGGACTTGAATATTTCCAACAAGAGATTGATCTACTGGGTTTTTCATTTCGATATCAATGTCGATTTTTGATTTCGTTTTGGAATATTGAACTTCGATTTGCGTCGTATTCAATGATTTCGTAGTGGTATTGAGGACTGTTTGCGAAGTATTCGTATCATTTAAATATAAGTGTTTGACGTCTTTACTTCTATTCAGTATAATACCAGCATCAATCAATTCACCCTTTGCTTGATATAAAGGTTTAGTATTGATGGAACTCATTTATATACTATATAAATAGAAATATATAGTTTATTTTTGTAAGTTTTCCAGTAAGTATTTATTCGTTTCAATGGATGAAAGAGTTATACCAAATGTTAGATAAATATGTAGAATCGTGTTTCCCGGTATTCTTATCTGCGTTCTTGAGATTAGGACCCGCAGTAACAATTCTATTTATCTCTGTCACGGATAAGGATTTCTCAAAATACTGTAAATTCGATATATATCCACTAAACCCCCCGTTTTGTGAAATATGAACGTCGTAGTAATTTTGTTTAGGAACGTCGACTAAATTATTCCTAAAAACAATTGAACCATTAACATATACATCAATATACTTGTTTTGACATCTTACGGCTAAATGGAAATACTTTGAAATAGGAATATTATCGATTTTGATAATTTCTGTATTGGTTCTTACACGGGTAGATGGGTTGGCAACGGTGTCCATTAGTATGTATAACGTGTTAGAGTTTGCGTCTTCACCGGGTCCAAAATATACACCGGGTCCGTGATTCACTGAAGCGTATTTATCGTGTTTCTTTCCATCTCCTTTGACAAATACTGGTCTAAATGTGGAAGTAGTATCGCCATCAATTACATTATACAATAACCAGGTAGACCACGTGAATTCAATCCCGGTATCTTCGTTGTTAGACCTTTTAATTAGTTTGGAAGATTTATCATTCGGGTTTTGTTTGATTATCAAATCCTTGTTTCCAGGCAGTTGGCCGTCAATCAAAAGCACATTATTTGATGGAGACGTGAAATATCCGAGCAAATAAATTCCTAAATTCATTAATACCATGAATAAAACAACGACTATTATTATAAATCCCATCTTGGCGATTAATGTGTTTGACTCCATAAACCCGCTTGGTGCCGAGTCTACCTCACTATTAACATTGCTTTGATTTAAATTACTCATCACAGAATTTAGAATTCCCCCTTCATTAGCTTTTGGTGTGTCTACACTTGGTGGTTGACTGTTATCCATTTAATTATATAGAATTCTTATATAAAAATCACACATATTATATTCATACGTCAATTGAATAGTACGAAAACATATATAAAGAGGTTTTAATTAATTATAATGTCCGGTTTTAGCTCAGTTGGTAGAGCATTCGACTGTAGCAGTTAAACCATAAATCGGAATGTCGCTGGTTCGATTCCGGCAAACCGGATAAATTGTAATATATTTTACATACATTACAATTGTTTTTTCGTGGTATTAGAAAATGGAATATGTGTAATTTCGCGAATCTTTTTGAAGATTAATATTCATATGCATTTTCGTGGTTCTTGTTTTAGAATTAGGTCCTCCTTTAGACGCACTATTTCCTTTGGTATAATATGTCCACACGGTTTGAGGGTCCAGTGGATAATCCCATCTATACAAATTACTCAAGTATATATCTGACTTTCGGAATGTAAATGTAGGCTTATCGGTGGCGGCATTGGACATCGATGGCACGGTAAGTTTCTTGGATGTTACCAGTTTTCCGTTCATATAAATGTCGACGTAATTACTAGAAACAGCAACAACAACATACACCCAAGTTTGAATGGGGAAATTATTCGAAATCACTATGGATTCACTGCTATTTGCGGCCTGAGTGCCAACAGCAATATCGGTATAAAGTGTTGGAGTTCTATCATCCAGTCGTAAATCGAATAACCAAGGGTTGGAATCGCTTGACCCATTATTAGCGCTGTTTCCGTATGTAATGAATGGAGTGCCTGTTCGGGTGAATGAGTTCACATAGACCCAAACTCCTACACTATACAACGCGGAGTATGGTGTTTTGATATCTTTCGATGGAACTGGTGTAATATCAGGACCATTCAAATAAAGATTCTTCACGACGGTTGGTTGTTTACTAAAAGAAATATAGATGTATAATAGAATCAATAATATTACAACTACTAAAGTTATGATTAGGATATTCATAATATACTGTATATAAATATATTTATTTCATCCAACATATTATTCATACATAGGCGGGTTTTTCATAAAGTTTATATTGTAAAGGGTTGTGATTTGATGTTTCGATAAATAATATGGATAATACACAATATTACTAATGGACCCATATACGCCTTCTTCTCCGCGGTCTGGTCCAATCGCTATTACATCGTTGTCGCTATATACCGGCATATCGGAATTACTAAATGTATAGGTTCGCTCAATCTTTCCATTGACAAACACGTCCACGGTGCTACTACTTTTATAGTTGAAAATAATGTTATTCCATTTTTGTTGGGGCATTTTCACCTTGTATGGTTCCCCGGATTCTGAAAAGTATAAAAAATATTGGTCTTCCCCTTCGACATTTTTATAAGTAATCTTAGGATGTCCCTTATTTTGGTCCGAACTGTATTGAAATATTGTGGTCTCTTTGTCGTAGCCCTTCTTATTTTGTGGCATCGGGTTCAGATACGTCCACAAAGAAATAGCATAAGTTTTTCTGTATGATATGTTGGATTCTGAAGCGTTGTATATATTGTTATAAATACTGTCAGATTTATACTCGGGGTCTTCAATCATATGCGGTTTATCTTGTTTCATTTGTCGGTCAATTTCCACATACATATCTAAAAACGCCGGTTCCTTTAATAGCGGAAACGCGTCACCAGATACTTGCTTTTTAATAAATGGAATGATCAAAAAGTACACCAATAAAAGTGCGAGTTCAACTCCTACCAAAATGACGATTGACCTTGGCGTGGAATAGTAGTCGCCCATCAAATATTTGATAGCATCCACGAGCATACACGGAATATAAAACAATAAATTCGCTAAAAACCCGACGTAGCCATTCATTTTTACCAAGTGTTTTTTCAATACATTGTAACATAGTGTTAGGAGAACCACCGCAAGGAGAGCATATATTATATACAACACATAGACATTCAATATATATTTCGTCATGAAACTATTGAGGAGCCAAAACCCCACAGCAAACACTAAAACAAACACACCTGTTCCTCCGATTAAATAAGAGATGACAGGTCCATCAAAGGATACAAATATCATATAGAAAAATATTGATATGATGGGAATAATGATGGTGAATATATAGGAATACAAATTTTGTGTAGAAGCGTAAGGGTCGTTGGATGCCACATCCGATTGATATACAACAAATACTCCTAATAATACTATAATCGACAGTGGTAGATTTTGTTTGATGCCTGTAATAGAGTCATTTATGAGTAATTTCAAATAGTTCAATGTATTGGTAATCTGTGTAAAAAATGACGGGGATTTTTCCATTGTTGGTATTATATATATGCGCGTATAAAATATATAATATTTGTTTCATCATAGATTTTCGATTGTGGTTTTTTTTCCGTGACAATCTCTACAAAGGGCTACTAAATTATCGATGTGGTTGCTTCCGCCGTATTCTAAACGGATTTTATGGTCTACTTCAAACCACGCATTCAGTTGATTCTGACAATCACCGCATTTCCAATTTTGTCTCGACGCCACAAACTTCTTTTTCGTTTCACTGACGGACCGTTTTGTGGCTTTTTTTCCAGAGTTCATAATCTTTTTTTCGTATCCACCGACGTTGTTATCTTGATGCACGATGAAATTCCCCAAAGTATTCATTTCTTCATCGTTGCTGTAATTTTGTTTCGATGTAAAATCTAAAATTGGATTCAATAAATTGGTGGTTCCTTTGTCAATGGGTAAATATCTTAGATAGTCGTTTGTCGTAGAAAGCATCTGGCCCGCATTCAACGGATTCTTTTTTACCATATAATATACAAATAATCCTCCTAATCCAATTCCGGCCATTTGATAATACTTTTTCCAGGTAAACATTTTTTTCACCAATTTTCCATCGTAATATAAATTAGATATCAGGAATACTGTGATGATGAATATAATAATTTCAACTCTCATGTGTATACAAAATATCACACATAATAATCATACCCAAAAATACCATATTAGAATCGCGCAGATCATTATGAAACTGGCAAATATCCAGTATTTACGAACCTTGATTTTGTCTGACAAATAAACCGGTTTAGGCCGATACTCCGCCAAGTAATTTTCTAAAGCCGCCGAAAAGGAAATTTCTTCCTTCCCCAGCATATAGTTGACCTTATTATGTATGAAATGAACCCATCGAATGAAAGATTCTCGATTGTCTAAATATGGTACTACAGGATACTTATCCAGTAATCTACTAAAACGATCGCCGATTTCACTGTCAGGTATAAACAATGGTATATTGTGTATGAAATCATAATATTTTCGTTTTGTCACTTTGTTCGGAGAGTCAGGGTAAGATATCGCCAAAGTCATCATAAAAAACCAATATTTAGGACCCCACGTTTCTGCCTTTAGAACCTTATCTTGAGGGATTTTATTCATGATATATTCCGTGAAAAATAAAGTATATAGAAACGATTTATTATATTCAATTAGTTTCATCGAATTTTTTACCAACAAGTTCATTGTGATGATCAAACATACGAATAATTATCAACAACAGAGGTATAATACACTTGTTGACCACTGCAATAATTGTGGTAAATATGGCCACATATATCATCAATGTAAGCTTCCCATTATAAGCACAGGTATCATTGCTTTTCAACGTTCTATAGAAGATGGTAATATCCGATATTTGATGATATGTAGGAAGGATACACTGGGATATGTGGATTTTATGAGAGGGAAATACAATATTTACAATAAAGACTACATTTTGAATATATTATGTGAGATGACGTTGAAAGAAAAAACATCGTTATTGGAGGAAAGTTTCCAAGATTTATGGATGAAATTATGGAAAAGTGATAATACACAGGATAAATACTCGAATGAGTATTTCGATAGTTCAGAAAAAATGAAAATATTGAAAGAGGGAGTTGTTTTACAAGATAACCAATATTCGTTACAAACACTCATAGACCTATCAAACCAAAAACGCATTTGGCACGAACCCGAATGGGGATTTCCTAAAGGTCGTAGAAATGTAAACGAGAATGATATGAATTGTGCTCTGCGCGAATTTTCAGAAGAAACCGGGTATAATAGTTCCAATTTTAACGTGGTTGATAATTTAATGCCTTTTGAAGAAATTTTCAGTGGGTCTAATTACAAATCTTACAAGCATCGATATTATTTAATGTGTATGACCAATCAATTCACTACCAAAAGAGACCCATCAATAGAATATGATAGAAGTGAGGTGAGTAAAATCGAGTGGAAGACATATACAGAGTGTTTAGAGTGTATTCGAGATTATAATTTAGAGAAAAAAAATGTCATCAAAAACGTTAATTACTGTGTAACCAATTATATGTATTCGTGAACGGGGGTTCAAATAGTATAATATATTTTATCATACTATTATAAAACTATGCAATCTAAAAAACCTAAATGCCCCGATGGAACCAGAAGAAATAGAAAAACTGGAGATTGTCAACCAATTAACAAAGAAAATAAAACTTTGCTGATAGAGAAAATAGAATTACCTCCCAAAAGTTTGGTCGAAGATACCATCGTGGAACCTTCCAAAAGTTTGGTCGAAGATACCGGTCTCCTTTTACCAGAACAACCTAAGAAGAAGAACTGTCCTACAGGTCAGAGACGTAATCGTAAAACGGGAATATGTGAGACTATCAAGACGCAAGAAAAGATGGAATTCTTACCGGTGGAAATCAACGTAGACTCGAATCAAACTTCATCTAATACACCTTTAATTGAAATGGTTCGATATACTCAAAATCAAGAAATTGTAAGAAATGAAGATGGAGACAAAGAGACGGAAAACCAAGAGACGGAAAACCAAGAGACGGAAGACCTAGGCAAGATAGAAGACAAAGAAAATATAGTCATACAAACAGAAATCTCATCTCCAATACAGACTTCAATATCGAATCAACTCGAAAAAGAGAGAACAGAAGCGATTCAGGCAGAATCAACAGAAAGCACGCTTTATCCAATTTTGGGAGAATACGATTTTTCTAAGAAAATTGCCAGACGCAAAGAGTTTGCGGATACAAAATACAACGGAACTATTGAAGGTGTATCAATAATGAAGGAAGCAGACAAAATTTGTAATTCAAGTTTCGAATTGAGTCCCCATCAACTATTTGTGAAAAACTTTTTATCTTTTCAAACACCATATAATACGCTTTTATTGTATCACGGATTGGGAACAGGAAAAACGTGTAGCGCTATTGGTATTGCCGAAGAATCTCGCGCATTTATGAAACAATCCGGTCACAATAGACAAACAATAGTGATTGCGTCTCCCAATGTTCGACAGAATTTCCGTATTCAGTTATTTGATGAACGGAAACTTGAACAAACTGGCGGAGTATGGAATATAGATTCTTGTGTTGGAAATCAGTTATTGAATGAGGTGAACCCATTAAATCTAATGGGAGATACCAGAGAGCGGATCATACAACAAATACGGATAATAATAAAAAAGTCATACGCGTTTATGGGATATGGTGAATTTGCGAATTTCATAGACCGTCATATAAGTGTTTCAAGTGACAGTGGTCTTTCACCCGAAGAATCTAAACTCCGTCGATTAAAAAATATTAAACATTTATTCAATAAACGGCTTGTAATCATTGACGAAGTTCACAATCTGCGTCTTACAGATACTAATAAAAATAAAAGGACCACCATATTATTGAATGAGATTGTAAATAAATCAGATGATATGCGTTTGTTGGTATTGTCGGCCACACCAATGTATAATTCATACGCGGAAATAATCTGGTTGACCAATTTATTGAGCGCAAATGACAAACGCGCACTAATAAAACAAAGTGATGTGTTTGATAAATCGGGTGATTTTGTAAAGGGTACTGCAAACAGAGAAGGGGGAAAAGAACTCCTAGTGAGGAAATTGAAGGGTTATGTGTCGTATGTCCGTGGCGAAAATCCGTTTACATTTCCTTATCGTGTGTACCCGGAAGTATTTGCGCCTGAGCATACAATCAGCCCCGACCAGTATCCCAAGAAACAAATGAACTTATCAGAAATAGACGTACCTATCAAACACGTTCCAGTGTATACCAATACAATTTCTGAATATCAAAATCGTGGGTATGATTTTATAATGAAAGATATGCTGAACCGGTCGTATGATAAGAACACGAGCACCGGGGCTTCCATACATATGCCTAGTTTCGAAAATATGGAAGGTTTCGGGTATACTTTATTATTGGCCCCCATGGAGGCTTTGAATATAGTGTACCCAAACAAGGTGTTGGATAAATATTCTTTGACTGAAACCACCGAAAAATTGTCCCAAGAAAAACGCAAGGCCGTGATTTCATCCTATATAGGAAAAGAAGGGCTAAATAACACTATGACGATGAAGCAACAAGAAAATCCATATCCTCTTCGTTACAATTATGAATATAAACCCGGTGTGTTGAAAGAATACGGTCGTGTATTTTCGAGTCCGGAGATTTCTAAATATAGTCATAAAATATCCAATATTTGTGATATTATTAAGAAGTCAACGGGTATAGTTTTGATATACTCTCAATTCATTGATGGTGGTATTGTCCCTTTGGCATTGGCGTTGGAAGAAATGGGATTTGCAAGGTACGGTAGCGCACATTATACAAAGAATTTATTCAAAACTCCACCATGTTCTCCAATAGACTCCTCTACTTTACAGGAAGGCCAAGTTACTTCATCATTTAAGCAAGCAAAATATGTGATGATTACCGGAGACAGGCATTTCTCGCCAAATAACGGTGAAGACATTAAATACATAACATCCCCTGATAATAAAAATGGTGAGCTGGTCAAGGTAATTTTAATATCGAAAGCGGCCAATGAAGGACTGGATTTCAAAAACATCCGACAAGTCCACATTTTAGATCCTTGGTATAACATGAATCGAAATGAACAGATTATTGGACGTGGTGTAAGACATCTTAGTTGTTGTAAATTACCATTTGAAGAGAGAAATGTCGAAATATATTTACACGGAACAAAAACAGAAGAGAATGACATAGAAATGGCCGACCTTTATGTATATAGAGTTGCGGAAAAGAAGGCCATCGGAATTGGGCGTATAACACGATTGTTGAAAGAGGTGGCTGTTGATTGTCATCTCAATCTTTCTCAGACGAATTTCACACAAGAAGAAATCTCGAAAATAATTGAGAACCAAAATATACATATTAATCTATCCAGTGGAAAACGAATCAAATTCAATCCAGGAGACAAACCATATACAGACATATGTGATTACATGGACAATTGCGTTTTCAAATGCAGTGGGTCGAAAATGGAAAAAGATGATTCCAAGCTCATAAAAAATACTTATACTGATGTTTATATTCAAAATACATCCATTGGTATATCGAAACGGATTCGAGAAATATTTAAAGACCGGTCGGTCTATAGCAGAGACCACTTAATATCCGGAATTAACTTCTATAGAAGATACCCGATTGAACACACATTTTATTCTCTTTCGCAATTCATAAATAATCGGACGGAATTAGTAGACAAGTATGGTCGAAAAGGGTATTTAATAAATAAAGGGTTGTATTATGCGTTTCAACCATCTGAAATAGGTGATGAATATGCGTCTGTTTATGAACGAGAAACACCCGTTCCATACAAAAATGAGACATTGGTTCTCGAAATCCCAGAAGAATTTTCTGTGAAAGCATACAGAAAAGAGGACCCAAAACAGGACCCAAAACAGGACCCAAAAGAGGACCCAAAACAGATTGAAGAACAGTCAGAAACATTATCTGTGAAAACGTATGATACATTAATGACGGAAATATATGAGAATATTATGTTGGTTTATAAAAAGGGAATGTCGATGTACTCTGGGGAATATAATATTTACAAATATACAAATACTATTATTTATATTCTGGAAAAAAAATATGAAATCCCAAGAGAAACTATCACCAAATATATTATATTTCATTGGTTGGATGTTCTCGGAATCCCAGAGAAACAAACACTCATAAAAAATATATATTTTCCTGAAATAGAGGAACAAACAGAACCCAACGCGGTTTCTAAAGAAAAAAATATCAAGAAAAAATACGAAGGATACATTAGAACTTATTTTGACAGTAAAAAATTCCTAATAGCTTCTCAAAATCAATACGTGTTTTTAATGGCGGTTAAATCCAAGAATACATTCGTTGTATATGATGAGACGACAAAGGAATTTGGAGAAGCAACATACAGTGATAAACAAGATATTGAAGACGCGATGAAAAAAAATCTTACAGTTGATTTACAGACAATACATACAAAGTTGATGGGTTTTTTCTATGAATTCAAGAACCAAGGTGTAGTATTTAAGATCAAAGACTTTACTCAGGTGAGAAATAATATGGGGGCGAAGGCATCCAGCGCAGCTAAGAACGACATAATAACTAAAATATTATCATTAAATCATATTAAAAATGTGTCGAAGGATACTGAAATAGACCGCTATGACAAACACGCGTTATGTGTTGTGTTAGAGTTTTTATCTAGATATTTGACTGATACCACCGATAAAGTTTACTTCATGGATTTCGAACATGCCATCTATAATAATGTGGTAAAACTAACAAATTTAAAAAATTGATTCATTTAATATCAAATATAAATACATATAAATATATTTGATTCATATATCTATATAATCTATATACAAATGGAAGTAAACAAGAAATCAAACAATCCGCACGAAATATATGAACCATATATTCCAAGTCTTCTCACTATGAAGGTGATATTGTCCATCAACAATATTGGGAAACATTTGAAGCAAAATTTAGAGAAAAAAATCGCGTCTCTAGTCGAAGGAAGGTGTTCAGTGGAAGGATACACCAAACCCGCTACTGTGAAAATCGTAAATTATTCGTCTGGAAAAGTCAACGGCGATAGTGTTGAATATATATGTAGTTACGAATGTATGATATGTCATCCGGTAGAAAATATGAAGGTAGAATGTACTTGTAAGAGTGTTACCAAAGCAGGTATTCACGCCGAAGTGGTAGACAGAAAAGGAAATGTGCCTATTATTATATTTGTGGCCCGTGACCACCATTTAATGAATAGTCTGTATGAAACAGTCCGAGAAAACACCAAGATAATTGTATCTATTATCGGTGTGAGATTTGAATTGAATGATGAACACGTTTCGGCAATTGGGAAGTTAGTTGACATTTCAATAGAAAGGTCGAATCAAAAACCATCGTTACAAATACTCGATGATTGAAAGGAGAATCAAACAATATAAACACTAATATATAGTAGTATAATATTACTATAATGGATTTAGAAGGCATTAAGAAGAAGATCGAAGGATTAGACAAACATCATCATATCCAAATTTTGCGTATAATTCATACTTCTTCCACACACAATAACCATAATGAAAATAAGAATGGCGTTTTCGTGAATATGGCGCTTCTACCTGAATGTATCATTGATGAAATTGTCAAGTATTTAGATTACTTGAACCAGCAAGAAGACTTGTTGATAGATTTAGAGACGAAGAAAGAAGACGTTAAAAATACATTTTTTTTAGAAAAAGAAGATAAAGGTAATTCGGTAAATATGTATAGTTACCAAGTCTAATCAAAGCAATATGTCATATCGCAGAGAGAAAGACCCTTATCACGTAGATAATTTTAGTTTACGATTTTTATATCAAATTTTTTACCAAAATAATAAATTTGATAATCTCGACGTGTCTCCACTACATCCATATATGTGCACTAATGCCAAAGAGGGTCTTAATAATTTGTTTATGATGACTCTTAAAGAATCACCAACACAACCTACATCAGAACTACAAATCCCAATAACAGAACCGCCGAATCAAAATATGGTCGCATCGAAATACGCATTTGTTCCGAAACACCCAGATACACTTTTTTGGTGTATATATTATGAAATTTACGGAGAAAACGACTATTTACAAATCGGCCATCGATATTCAAATAGAGAAACCAGCGAAAAACAAAAGATTGTGGAATACTTTCGTAGCCATAACACGAAGCTTTTGAAAAATAGTAATCAAAAGATTACGAATGGTCAGGTCCAAGAAATAATGTCTGAATTTATGTGTATTCAGGATAAAACGAGTTTGTTGGGGTTCATTGCTTTAGTGATATATTACAAACGAACCATTTATTTAATCCATGGAGAAAAGAATATGTATATCAAGGTCGAAGAGTCTGATAGTGTAGACGAGGACCCCATTATATTAGAATATGCGGTTACTGACAACGAACGACAAAAAACGAAATACAAGTTGTGTATGATCAGCGATAAACCCCAATTCATAGACGAAATTCGCAGAACTAAACACGAATTCCACCAATACAATAAGCCTCTTCTAGGGTTATCGTCATATAAAACAGATGAACTGCGCGAAATATCGTTCAAAATGAATATAGATTGTGTGGGGAAGAAGAAAAATGAGCTATATCATGAAATAAATCACTATTGCGTTTGGGCCACTTGCAAATAGAGAATATAAATCACAGTAGAAAAAATTGATTTAAAAATTCAAAAATATATGAATACATATTATATCATACATTTTTATCATGTCAACCGCGGAATTGAAATCAAACAATTCCACCTCAGATAAAGACAACAAAGACGACAATAATAAAGACAATAAAGAAAAAGATGCCGACGAATTGAAGATTGAATTTGCCAAACGAATCGACAAATATTTAGAAGGTGGAAATCCATCATTACGTGTCGACGGAAAAACCAAGGAATTCGAATTGAGGTTTGGGATTAATACAAAATACGGAGGGGGGCGACCGATTTCGAAATTGGACTATGATAATGTAGTAAAACAAATTATGTCTCAAGGATTCTTCACCAAAAATGCGGATGGAATGGAAATGTTGAGAATTTATTCCGAATACACGGATAAACAAACCGGACAAGTTCGCGTATCGAATATTCGTGCTGAGTTGTTGGGTGTGGATATGATACAAGAATATTGTAAGTCGAATAGTTTGGATAAAATCGCGTTGAATTCATTGAAACACACAAACAAAGTCAAATTCACAAAGAAGACTTCACCAAAAGGGGAAGATGGCAAGTTTCAAAGACCCATCGACTTTAACGATATGAATTTCCGCGTGGCTTATCAGTTTGAACAAGATTTCAATATCACATCTCCCTTCATAACCAACATCGTGTCTAAATGGACGGATAACAAGAAGAACTTTCGTAATATTAATCGTGTAAGATTCGAACACCCTGAATTACCGGTGTTTGTGGATATCAGTATCATTCGCACCAATAAAAAGTCAAACAAAGTGCCTATACTAACATACACAATACAAGATTCAAAGGTGTTTGAAAATACTCCATCCTATGAAATAGAACTTGAACTAGACAATAGACGCGTCGGAATGGGAACCAATTATGAATCAGGCGAACAAATTATGGGGGCACTAAGAAAATGTATTCGTATGACACTGAGCGGAATACAGGGGTCGAATTATCCCATTCCCTTTTCGGAACGCAATAGCATTTTCAAATCATATATGACTATGTTGCACGGTAAAGACGCCGCCGATGGATTCAAAAAAATGTCTCCGGCCAACTTCATCGGTCCTGACTCATACACATTACAATTAGAGAATATAGTCTCAGACAACTCGGATACTAATGTCCCCAATATACGCCAAGATTATTCTGTTACAGACAAAGCCGATGGTGACCGTAAGATGTTGTTCGTAAATGAAGAAGGGCGGATTTATTACATCGATAAAAATATGAATATTACCTTTACCGGATGTAAAACGGCAGAAAAAACCATATTTATGAGTTTGATCGACGGAGAGCATATCAAATATGATAAAACACGCAAATTCATCAATCTATATGCCGCGTTCGACATCTATTTCGTCGGAAACAAAAATGTTCGGAGCAAGTCATTTATGTATGATTCTCTCGATAAAGAGGAAGGTGAAAAAGAAGACGGAAATCCAAAAGATAAATTCAGTGTCAACGATTATCGTCTGCCCCTCCTAAACAAATTTGTCTCTCTTTTGAAACCATCGTCCATTCTAAAAGAAAACAATATTCGCTGGAAAGAAATTACGGACCCTAAAACCGGTCTCACTAAAAAATGGGTGAACCGAGATACATTTAAATCTGTAATGATAAAACCTGAAGCGAATCCAGCGTGCGGATTACGGGTCGAGTGTAAAAAATTCTACTTCACCTCTCCTCAAACAACCATATTTGAGGGATGCTCTGAGATCCTCTCTTCCGTTAAAGATGGATTAGTCGAATACATTACAGATGGACTGATATTTACACCATCGAAGACAGGAGTGGCATCAAACAAGAAGGGTGAGGCTGGACCGTTGGAAAAATCCACGTGGGATATGTCTTTCAAATGGAAACCAGTGGAGAGTAACACAGTTGATTTCCTTGTGTCGGTCGAAAAGGATAAATCCGGGCGCGATAAAATATCGAATGTATTCCAAGAGGGGACATCCACAAATAATTCCAACGCAATCATACAATATAAGACGCTGGTTCTAATGTGTGGGTTCGACCCAAAGAAGCACGGCTACGAAAATCCATATAATGATATCTTACACGAAAATTTGCCTTCTCCTAGCCTGAAAGACGAAAAAATGAATACATATGAACCCACTCAGTTCCGTCCAACCAGTCCATATGATGAAACCGCTGGACTGTGTAATATTATGTTGAAATGTGACGGGGAAAATATGTTGATGATGACCGAAGAAGGGGAATATTTCGAAGAATCGAATATTGTGGAATTTCGATACGATAAATCCAAAGATTCGAAATGGAGATGGATACCTATTAGGGTCAGATATGATAAAACGCAAAAACTACTGGCCGGTTCGCGCGAATATGGTAATGCGTATCACGTTGCCAACAGCAACTGGCATTCAATACATAATGAAATCACGGAAGATATGATTGTCTCTGGAAACAACATCCCAGACGTGACCAATATCGGGGAAGGCGACGTATACTACAATCAGTGCCACAGCGACGAATCAAAAACAATCGCATTACGAAACTTTCATAATCTGTTTGTCAAGAAGAAGCTCATTACCGGTGTGGCCAACGCGGAAGATACGCTTATCGATTATGCTGTAGGACGGGGAGGCGATATTGCCAAGTGGAAATCTTCCAAATTATCGTTTGTCTTGGGAATCGATTTGTACGGTGAAAACATAATGAATCCTATAGATGGGGCGTGTGTGCGTTACTTGAATGAGTGTAAAAAGACAAGCAAACTGTTTTACGCAGTATTTATGCAGGGAAATACAGGATTAAATATTCGAAATGGTAAATGCTTTACCAGCGAAAAAGACAAGATGGTTATCAACGCGCTCATTGGAAAGGGAACAAAAGATGCCACTGTTTTAGGAAAAGGGGTCTACAAGAGATATGGTGTTGGTGAATCCGGATTCAACATTTCCTCTTGTCAGTTCGCTTTACATTATTACTTTGAAAATCCTCTCATCCTCCACGGGTTTATGCAGAATATTGCGGAAAATACGAAAATTCAAGGATATTTCATCTCCACTTGTTTCGATGGTAAGTCCGTGTTCGAGTTGTTGAGAGACAAAGAAAAGGGTGAGTCGTATTCATTTATGACGGACCCCAAATATGGTCCCACAAAGAAAATCTGTGAAATCATCAAAAAATATGACGAAAGTGGGTTTCCTGATGATGAAAATTCAATTGGTTATGCGATTGATGTTTACCAAGAATCCATAAATAAAGTTTGTAGAGAATATCTTGTGAACTTTGAATACTTTGTGAGAATAATGGAAGACTATGGATTTACTCTTATTACTGATGACGAGGCGAAACAGATGGGGATACCGCTAAATTCGGGACTCTTCGGCGAATTATTCGCGGAACTTGAAAACGATGTAAAGATGAATCCAAAATTGAAAAAGGATTTCAAACAGGCTATCCATATGACTTCTGTCGAGAAAAATCTTTCGTTTATGAATCGATACTGTATATTTAAGAAAACCACCACTGTTCCAGCGGCAAAAATCGCCAAGTTATTATTAAACGCAAAGAAGAATTCGTCGATGTTTGATACGGATTACGACGAAGAATCGGAATTAGCGGAAGCTTTAGAAACAGAACAACGCCTTCAGTCACCTATAAAGGGGAATATTACGAAACTAAAAGCGAAAATTGTATTGAAATCCATCAATGAAAATTTGGACATATTGTCGGATTCAGAGTCATCCGATGATGAGTTTGAACCTAAGGAATCGACACGCAAGATCCAAATCGTAAAAGATACCGAAAAGGAAACCGAAAAGGATTCCGACAAGGAAACCGACAAGGAGACTGAAAAGGATACCGACAAGGATACCGAAAAGGAGACTGAAAAGGAAACCGACAAGGATTCCGAAAAGGAAACTGAAAAGGATACCGACAAGGAGACCGACAAGGAAACCGACAAGGAAACCGACAAGGAAACTGTAACACCATCAAAGTCGAAAAAACCATCAAAGTCAAAAGCACCAGCAAAGTCGAAAAAACCAACAAAAAAATAAATGAGTTGAAAAAATGTAAAGTTGGAAAATGAAAACTATGAAAAATGAAAACTATGAAAAAATGAATATAAATATTTTTTCATATACAACTTTAGATGACGTATTATTTATTACCAAGATCAAACAGAAATGTATATACCAAATTATCATATGAAAGTACAGAGAACAGAATCGCATTATCACACACACTCGCCAAATATTTGTATGAGATAAAGGAAAAAATAACAAACATCGATAAATCGTGGGACATTTACAAGAAATATACAAACCCCTACGAATATATCCATACGAATACCCCTCAAACCAAACGGCCTATATCAAAGTATAAACCTCTTTCCCGGTCATATTTTAAAATGATAGAGATATTACACATATTTTGTATTCTGTATGAAAACCCAATCATCACCTTTCATTTAGCCGAAGGTCCTGGGGGATTTATAGAAGCACTTGTCAATGAAAGGAGGAACTGTAAAGACACGTATATAGGGATGACTCTACTGGATAACAAAGCAGACACAAATATTCCCGCCTGGAAAAAAAGCAAACATTTTCTAAATGAAAACCAAAATGTAACAATAGAAAACGGATTAGACGGAACTGGGAATATACTGGATATAAACAATTTTGAATATGTGGCAAAAAAATATCATTCTTCCGTAGAACTGGTAACTGCTGATGGTGGGTTCGACTTTTCATTTGATTTTAATCAACAAGAAAACGCGATTTCCAAATTATTATTCGCGCAAATAGCGTATGCGCTATGTATACAAAAGAAAGGAGGAACATTCGTATTAAAGATTTTCGACTGTTTTATGCAGCATACCATAGACTTATTGTATTTTTTGTCAAGCTTTTACGAAAAAACCCACATCATAAAACCCAAAACCAGTCGAAATGCTAATTCAGAAAAATACGTTGTATGTTCAGGGTTCTTGCATTCACATCACGATGATTTTTATCCATACATCTACAATTGTTTCAATCAAATGTTGAGCGATGATTACGAATATTGTCGGTTCTTATCAGAAGATATTCCGCTTCATTTCATACAAAAACTCGAGGAATATAACTCTATATTTGGCCAATCCCAGTTGAAAAATATCAACTACACCATTTCACTGATGTCCAACAGAATGAAACAAGACAAGATTAATAATATTGTGCGAGGAAATATCCAAAAATCAATCCAATGGTGTATCACAAATAAAATACCCTACAATAATATCCCCAACAACTTATTCCTATACAACGAGCTTGAAAATGTAAATATTTAGTAGCGATAGATGAATTTCTTTTTCACACATAAAGAACCGTCTGGCTTAATTACTGGCGCAGCAGTATCCTCAAATCCTGTTTGTTGTTTTAAACTGTAAGGCGTCTCTGATACACCATACGCCATAGCATTTGCTGTTCCAGTTCCATACGCGGCACCCATAGAGTGCGCCACGTCGTTAATAGTGTTATATTTTCGCCGATGAATGCGCGTGCTACTATCCACAGCCCCCTGAGTTCCAAATGCCGGGTTACTCGGTTTATAATAAAGAGGGACATAATTTTGTTTAATATCTGGTCTCATTTGAGAATATGTTGACCCAGAACCATATTGACCAGGTAAAGTTCCTAATAATTTAGAGAGTTGATTGTCGAGAATGATGATGAATGTGTTGGACCCGGGTGCGTTATATGGAATAGATGTTAACCACGAGGTCGCAGGAGGAACGGTATAGGAAGGTGACGGATATGTCGATTGTAAAATATCTGGAGTGGCATACAAAATCACTTGTTCGGTTAAATTGTTGTACGAAATATTCAAGAGGAAAACCTTTTTACCCGAACTGTCAATGAAATAGTGTTCATTCGTTGTCATTTGATTGCGAAACACTTGATTTAAAGCGTCCACATCATATTTGCCATCAGGAATGAATACATCATATGTGGCACCATCCACCCATAAGTATTGGAAATGGTTGTTGTTGTTAATTGCCGATACTTCTGGTTGATAACAATGACTAAGACCCGCTGGACTATAGATGTTGGATTTGGATAAGCCAGTTCCTGGTTCTACACCAGAATTTCCCTTTCTGATATAGTTGTATTCGTTTTGTTTGATAGTTCTATTACGACTCACTAAATATTGATTCGTGCTTGTGCAGTATTGGTCGTTATTCTTGTTTATATTGTGTTTTTTAGGTATCATTCCGGAGCTTCGAACCCGTCTGCGCGCGTTTGCCTCGGGTGAAAAAATACATTCACTTTTACAGGCGGGTGGGTTCTCTGCGCTATTTGTCGACTCGTTTAAGTGTAATGAACCTACCAATCCATTTCCTGTGTATGTTTCAGACACTATTGTCGACCCAGGCATATTGATGTTTTCGATTTTAGTAGACGTGCGCACATTACAAGAATTAGATGGGTTACTTGCGATTTCTCTACGGTAGAGTTTCAGAGGCTGTGCTCGCATCAACTGATGTATTTGGAGATTCGTTTGTGTGCCTTCGTTTTTTTGAATGGATGATACTACTTGTTCCAACGTTTTCCCCTTCCATGATTTATATCTAATTTGATTCATATTTAATAATGCCGACATGACTATATATTTCTTGTTATATATTTCTTGTTATATATTTTCTATTGGTTTATTTACCATCTAAATATACAAATACATAAGTGTTAGAAATCATATAAAATTAATTCATTTATATGATTAGTATTGAAACTACAGAATGAAACTATTATTGACTCCAAGACAAATCAATCGGTGTGGTATTTTTTTCGGTGAAAGAAAGGCGAATATGATAATGGATGGGAAATTCTCGAAGATTATTTATTCGGATGCACACCTTTCGTTGAACGGGCTGTTTTTTGTATTTCCACTAAAGATAAAACAAATCATAAAAAGTAATTTGTATTTTGATACAAGGATGAATTCCGACATCTTTAACACGCTATTCAAATTGGAACAAATGCTTCTCGATGACTACTCGAAGCATTTTGGATTACACGGTAAATCCAAACAATTGTCATTCAATACTATTCATTCGATAGGTAATGTGAGATTTTATAAAGAAAGAACTTTCAATCATTACGCAGAAAGTAAACCCTTTATGACCGGGTATGACTTACAAAAATATTATATCAAAATATCCGGTATTTGGGAATCATCACACCAATATGGTATTACTTACAAGATTATTGAGTATTGATACCCCAAAAATATATAAATAATATTTATCCTACATATAATTACTATTTGATCGAAATGTCTATTCCTAAAATACTACACCAAATATGGATAGGCCCTAAATCTCCTCCAACCGTTCTAATGAAAACGTGGGAACTCAAACACCCCAATTTACAATATATACTCTGGAATGAAGACGAAATCCAACGGCGGAACTTGGTTTTCAAGTGTCAAAAACAAATCGATATGATCCAAGAAATCAACGGCAAAGCCGATATTATACGATGGGAAATTCTACAGAAATTTGGCGGGATATTCGTTGACGCCGACTCCATTTGCATAGAACCCTTCAATGATTCGTTCTTTGAAAACACCGGATTCGCTACCTTCGAAAACAAAAAAATTAGGGACGACCTCATCGCTACTGGAACAATGGGGTTTATTCCAGAACACACGCTGTTGAACGACATTGTCGACTCGATTTCAAATGGAAAACACGATGACGCTATTCAAACACATCGTGCCTGGGCATCTGTTGGACCCGCGCTTTTGACTGACTTTCTAAATACTCAGAGATATCAACATAATATGACTATATACCCAAGCCATTATTTCCTACCCATCCATTTTACTGGCGACTCATATGACGGCCATAAAAAAGTGTATGCGTATCAAGAATGGGGAACTGCGAAACAATCGTATGACACTATCAATTCAGTGGTGCTACCCCCTTCTCTTTTACCCCCGCATAAATGGGTTAGTTTGATGATTACAAGCTATAATACGTCTAAACAATATGTGTTTGAGTGTTTAGAATCCGTGCGTAATCAAACTGGACATATTGGGATTGAAGTTGTCTGGATAAACGATGGTTCGGATGAGGTTCATACAAAATATTTGGAGGATTTGTTGGATTGGTTCTCGGAAAATTCCCGATTCACATCGGTAGTGTATCATAAACATTTCCCCAATTCTGGCACCGCATTTTCCAATAATATTGGAATAATGAAATGTTCACACGAACTCATTTTCAAAATGGATTCCGACGATGTGATGATTTCTGACCGAATAAGAACCCAAGTGGCTTTCATGGAACAAAACATCGATGTTCACGTGTGTGGTTCCAATATGAAACTCTTTAACTGCGATAATACTTCGCGAAAGGTCTGTGTTGACGAGACCAGTCATCCGTCCATAGTCGATTGGGACTTTATCAAAAAGAATGTTCCGACTTGGTTCGCGAATCACCCTACTCTCTGCTACCGGAAATCAGCCGTGTTGAGCGTTGGAAATTATAATGTGTATGACAACACAATAAAATTCATACAAGAGGATTACGATTTAGAACTTCGACTCGTGAAAAAATACAGAAAACTGGTCAACTTGCCACAATCTCTCGTTTTATATCGCTTACACCCCCAACAACTAACCCGAACCCACGACTCGAACAAAAACACGAATAAATGTAGTCAAATGATTCAAGTGGTAGATTCTTTTTATGATATTACCGATGTTGCATAAACATCCCCATCTTGGGTCTTTTCCGTGTGCGTTTGAAGGGCACCGCTCCGTTGCGCATATCGTGTACCGTTGTTTGAGCAATATTCTCAGGTGTTTGAGTCGTGAAAGAGGTCACATTCACGAACCCGCTTATTTCATCAAACACATATTGTAAATCCTTTATTGTGTGGAACCCGTCGACCGTTTTGTTTGTCGTCTTTTCTTGCTCGTACTTATCGAATTCACCGCGGTTCACCAATCTGGTAATACCATCCTTCAATTGTAGTATATTTTTGTCCATTATTGGATAATATTGGGAACGGTCGATTTTCAAGCCGGCCTTCAATACACGGTCCTGAAGAACATTGTCTTCGAACCCCCACGCCCAATAATTGGCGTAACCACCGATCTTCTCGAAATCGTTTCCTGTGATTGAAACGATTCCGCCCAATGTAAATTCGTATCCATAGAAATGCTTCACATTTCCAGAGTGCGTCTCATAATTTAAAAAGTTCTTTGTTAATGGCATCGTATCTACATCGTTGAATACCAACGTCATAGATTTATAATCTTCAGGATACTTCGTTTTTACGTATAAAAATCCTATATTTTTCATAGCTCCGCGATTGAAACTGCGTTCATCTTTCTGATGTAAATATATGATTTGATATGTGCTCTTATCATAATCTTCCATTATCTTTACCATATGCTCTCTGAAAAAAATAAGCTGATGCTCTCTATCTCTGTAAGGAACAATAAACACTAATTTTGGACTTTTTTTAGTTTTGTTCTTATTAGGCATCGTATTTTCTACCGTTTCAACAGTTTCTGGGTCACTATCCTCTTTGTCGGAATAAATTTCGTGTATGTATGCTACATCTTTTGGAGTCTCATACACAATTGATATGTTTTCTTCCACGGGGTTCGACGATATGTCTTCCACGGGGTTCGACGATATGTCTTCCACAGGGTTCAAAGAGATGTCTTCCACGGGGTTCAAAGATAAGTCTTCCCCAGAAACATCAATTATATTTCCACTCCCATCTACACGCGGTTTCTTTTTGCTGCGGTGTTTAAGACCAGCGTGATGCTTTTTATCGTGCTTTTTTTTGGGTTTAGCAGACGGAATACTGCTATTATTATTGCTCTCTATATCCATAAAAAAATATATAGATTACAAATATTTTTATTTCAAAAACGAAACGGGACAAGTCAGTTTTCACGAATATTTTACTAAAATACAGTTAGGGATCAACGATTCTTTCATTCCTTCCATTTTTTTATAACACTTATTTATTGTCACTTCACTAACGCCACATATGTTGTTAATATCGG
>Ga0209092_10000269_pt1 | contig 49297 bp, 45 predicted proteins | sample FraStrMetagenome_FD_187446 | JGI IMG/M metagenome (GOLD analysis project Ga0209092, IMG submission 187446) | Marine eukaryotic phytoplankton communities from Arctic Ocean - Fram Strait ARC3M Metagenome (SPAdes) (version 2) | ecosystem: Environmental > Aquatic > Marine > Oceanic | place: Fram...
AAAAAAAAAAAAAAAAAAAAAAAAAAAAAAAAAAAAAATAATTTTTTGAAAAAAAAAAAAAAAAAGTAGAAAAAACGGAAAAATCGACTCACTGCAAAATGCTCTAAATCTCGTTTTTGCAAAAAAAATGGCAGACCAACGACTTTTTTTTTTCGTTTTTAAAATATGGGTCATTTTCGGTTTAGGCGAATTTTTATATAGCATTATATAGTAAAAATGGAAACCCAAAAAATGCCAAAAAATGCCGAAAAATATAATTGTGAAAAATGCCACTTTACATGTAATAAAAAAAGCAACTTTGAAAAACATTTACTCACTACAAAACACCAAATGGAAACTTTTGGAAACCCAAAAAATGCTGAAAAAAAAGCATGCGACGTTTGTAATAAAGAATTCAAGTCGAAATCTGGGCTTTGGAAACATAAGAAGGTCTGTGTAGGTATAGATACTCCTGAAGAAACAGAGGTTACGCAACCTATTGATAATACGCCCAGCAACGATGATGTTACATTTAAAAATATGTTTATAGAAATGGTGAAACAGAATAAAGAGCTTCAAAATACATTGCAAACAGTTATACCGAAAGTTGGAGGCACAGTTGTTACAAACAATACTACAAACATCACTAATAATCACTTTAATTTGAATGTATTTTTAAATGAGCAATGTAAGGACGCGCTGAATATTATGGATTTTGTGAAGTCTCTACATATTCAAATAGCCGATTTAGAAAGTACATGTCGTCTGGGGTTTGTAGAAGGTACAAGTAAGATTATAATAGACGGAGTGAGGGATTTAGATATACACAAAAGACCCATACATTGTAGTGACCTACAGAATCAAATTCTGTATGTAAAAGACAATAATATGTGGAAGCAAGATACATCGAATAAGGATACTATGAAACGCGCCATAGACGAGATAAGTAAAGCAAATATAAAACAATTGCCGAATTTAATAATGACAAATCCTATGTATACGAATGAGGAAGAATATATGAAAATAGTGTCAAATATAATGAACATGGATGTAGATAATGATAAATCAGAAATAATTAATAACGTATCCAAAGAAATTACTCTGAATAAAGACACGATAATATAGTCAAAGTAATAATATAATATATAACATATAAAATTGAATTTAAAATAATTATATATGTTATATTAAAAGATGCCACCACGACAAGCTATTAAGAAATATACGCTTACTGAACTTATAGACCTACATTTAGATAATCTACATTCAACCGAACGAAATACTGAAAATGAATTGGAGATTCGTTTTGGTACCAAATCGTCCAAAGATATAAAAAGTATAAAATCGATTTCAAAGATTGATTTTACGAATGTTATTGCGAAACTTAAATCGTTGGGCTACTATGTTAGTGGCGGAAATGAAGAAGGATCACATAGTCTTAAAATACAGAGCGATTTTATTGATCCGAAATCAGGTGTAACACGTTCTTCTCCTATTCGCGTTGAGATTGCGGGAGTCAATTCAATTAAACAATTCTGTAATAGCAATTCGGTTAGCGAGGTTATGGCATCCAATCGCACAGCAGTAACACTTATGTCTAAGAAATACATAAAGGACAAGAATGGTGCGAATATTTGCCCTGCTGACGTGAATGCATTTAATTTCCGTGCAGCGTGGCAAGCAGAGACCACTATTAACCCTTCCTCGCAATTTGCCAAGACGGTGGTCTCAGAATTGGAGCAGGCTAAGAAATCGTTTCGACTAATAAATCGTGTGTCGTTTTTCCACCCTTCTTATCCGGTTCGTGTAGATATGAGTATTGTCAAATCATCGTCGTATGATCCTGTCGCCAGAAAACAAATGATGACATATAAATTAGACGAATCGAATGTATTGAATAATCCAGAGAGATATGAGATTGAAATAGAGGTGTTGAATCATTTACTTGGCCATGGTAGAGTATACGATAAAGCGAACGCTAAAAAATTAGAAACAGACATCAAGACTGTCATTACAAATGTTCTTTCTGGACTTCAGAATACAAATTATCCTATATCATATATTGAACAGGACGAAATCAAGCATGAATATCTCAAGTTGGTGTATGGACCAGAATCGCACGATCGTCGCGTATATCCCAAAGATTTCTGTGGACCATCGTCCGAAGTCCTTCAAATGAAACATATACGCGAACCGTCAGATGATGTTTCAACTCCCAATATTCGAGAACATTATACGATCACCGAAAAAGCGGATGGTATGCGTAAAATGCTGTTTGTGAATGGAAAAGGAAAGTTATATTTAATCACGTCCAGTATGGCGGTTCAGTTTACCGGTGTAACTATTACGAATAAAAAGATGTATAATAGTTTGTTAGACGGAGAACATATTCTTCATAATAAGGTTGGACACTTTATTAACTATTACGGTGCTTTTGATATTTACTTTATTAATGGACGTTCTGTTCGCGAAAAAGGATTCATGTATATTGACGCAGACGCGGTTAAGGAAAATTATCGACTTCCACTACTCATCGATTTTATCAATGAAATGAATGTTAAGAAGGACGCAAAGGGTATGGATTATCCTATTAACATTCAAAATAAAAATTTCCTGGTGGATACGAATGGAGATAATATATTTAAACTTTGTGGCGAACTTTTAAAGCGCATTAAATCGAATTATTTTGAATATGAGACAGATGGAATCATTTTCACCCCCATTAAGAATGGTGTTGCTGGATTAAGAGAAGGTCATGCTGGAAGTCTACGTAAGCCTACATGGGAGTTTTCATTCAAATGGAAGCCTCCTTACTATAATACGATTGATTTCTTGATTACAACAAAAAAAACAGATAGTAAGATGGACATGATAGGCAATATATTTAATGGGGCTATAGACCTCTCGTCTCAGGAGCAAATCAGTCAATACAAAGTAATTGAACTCAAGGTAGGATTCAATCAAAAGATTCATGGCTTTATTAATCCGGGAAGTGATGTAATGAATGATATTGTGCCGTCTTTGGCTGATATAGATAATGAAGAGGAGTATAAACCGATGGCGTTTTATCCCACGAAGCCAAGTGATCCAGAAACGCACATTTGTCGTATTCTATTAAAACAGGACGATGTTGGAAAATATCAAATGATGACAGAAGAAGGTGAAGTATTTGACGACAAGATGATTGTTGAGTTTAGATATGATTTAAGTAAGCCTAAGTATTATCAATGGATTCCACTAAGAGTGCGTTATGATAAGACTGCTGATTTCAGAAGCAATCTGAAGGAATATGGAAATGCGTATCATGTCGCGAATAGTAATTGGTATAGTATCCATAATCCTATTTCGGAAGAAATGTTGAGCGCTGGAGATGATATTCCTGTAACAATAACAGATGAAGGTGTATATTATAACAAAAAAAAGGACCGGTCTGTCGATGCAAATTCATTTTGTATGCGCGATTTTCACAATAAGTATGTAAAAAGAAAATTAATCAAGGCGGTTTCTAATCGCGGAGATACACTTATTGATTTTGCGGTTGGTAAAGCAGGTGATATGCCAAAATGGATTGATGCCAAATTGGACTTTGTATTTGGAATAGATATATCACCTGATAATATTGATAATGTCATGGATGGGGCATATGCCCGCTATTTGAATCTAAGAAGAGACTTGAAGGTGATGCCCAAAGCACTCTATGTGAATGGAAATAGTGGCAAGAATATCAAGTCGGGCGATGGTTTGTTTAGTGAAAAAGATAAAATGATTACAAATGCGGTATTTGGCGAAGGTGCAAAGGATGCCACAAAATTAGGAAAAGGTGTATATAATCAATATGGTAAAGCGGCACAAGGATTTAATATTAGTTCGTGTCAATTCGCATTACATTATTTCTTTGAAGACAAAGAAAAGTTGTCGGCATTTGTTACTAATGTAGCGGATTCTACTAAATTAAATGGTCATTTCATAGGAACATGTTATGACGGCAAAAAAATATTTAATAGTCTTAAGTCTAAGAAACAAGAAGAAAGCATGATTTTAATGAACAAAGAAACGCGTATATGGGAAGTAACCAAACTATTCGGAAAGTCTGAATTTAAAGATGATATTACCAGCTTAGGATATCCAATCAAAGTATACCAGGATTCAATTAACAATGAATTTATAGAGTATTTGGTTAATTTTGATTATTTCACACGAGTAATGGAACGTTTTGGGTTTGCCCTATTGACTGATTCTGAATCTAAAGAAATGGGTATGCCACATTCTATTGGTTCATTTGAAGAACTCTTTACGGACCTGACAAATGATATCAAAAGAAATTATCGCGTAGCGAAGGAGTACGGATGTGCAATGAATATGACTTCATATGAAAAACAGGTATCATTTTACAACAAGTATTTCATTTTCAAAAAAATACGAAACGTAGATACGTCAGAACTTCAATTAGTAGATGATTCATTGAGCGAACAGGCAATAGATATTGAATCTGTAGTAGAACAAATAGTGGACGATGTTCCGCCTACAGCAAAACCCAAGTCTAAAAAAAGGACTACCAAGACAAAGTTAATACAAAAAGAATAAAAACAATATTAGATGAAAATAACCTAAAGTCATAATCAATAATTATGTATCGAATCATTAATTATGACATATTATCAGTTAAATATAAATCAAAATATAATTACTCCCGACGATTTTTTATATGTTGGATCAAATGAACAGAAAGATAACATTTTAATTAGTAAAACTCTGCATGATTATCTTAATATAACTAAAACCGAAATCGACTTTCATTATGAATCGTGGGATATTGTCAAAAAATATACAAATCCATATGAATATATTCATAGCCAAATTCCGAATAGTAAAATATCGGTTTCTAAGTATAAGCCGCTTTCCAGATCATATTTTAAATTCATTGAAATGGCTAATACATTTTCATTGGCGGATTGTAAAGAAGAAACGTTGAAAAGTTTTCACTTGGCAGAGGGTCCGGGTGGTTTTATTGAAGCAATGGTAAACTTGAGAAAGAATTCGAATGATACATATTATGGGATGACACTACTTAATAGTGATGTGAATGTTCCTGGTTGGCATAAGAGTCAACATTTTTTAAGCAAGAATCAGAATGTAATTATTGAACGCGGTTCAAGTGGTGACGGCGATTTATTGAATCCAGACAATCTACAATATGTGCATGATAAATATAAAAATAGTATGGAGATTGTTACAGGCGATGGAGGGTTTGATTTTTCTATTGATTTCAATCAACAAGAAACCATGTCAGCCAAATTGCTGTTTGCTCAAATATGCTATGCTCTAATTGTACAAAAGAATGGAGGGAATTTTGTATTGAAATTTTTCGACACCTTTTCTCGTGCGTCGGTCGAGATGATATATATATTGAATGTGTTTTATGAAAATGTATATATTGTAAAACCATATACAAGCAGATATGCGAATTCTGAAAGATATGTGGTGTGTAAAAAATTCAGACCTACGTCGACAACGCATTATTTATCAACATTTACTTCTATATTGAGAGGCATGAGTTCAAACAATTATATATCGAGTTTACTTAATAAACCGATACCTTATTATTTCATTATTAAAATGGAAGAAATAAATGCAATCTTAGGACAACAGCAATTGGAAACGATTATATACACATTGTCATTGATTCAGTCCAACAGCAAAAATAATGATAATAAAATAGAACAATTAATTAATTCAAATATTAGTAAGTGTAGCAAGTGGTGTTTAAAGAATAATATTAATTACAATAAAATGATATCAACAAAAAATTCTTTCATGGAAAATACTTCTATTAGAGGCGATCATTTTTCGGAAAATAAAGTATATGTAAATACTATACATAAATGAATATTGATACATCTCGATATATGGTTGATATAATTTTTGCGATGATTATTTTATACACGTTCATCGTATTGTATCAGATTCGAGGACGATTACAAAAAATAATTGCGACGAGGCTATATACAATAGAATTTTCATTGGCAGTGATAATTCTTATTTTTGTGTTTATGATGTTTATATATTTCAAATACTCTTTGAATAGTATCGACGAGAGTAAATTGTCTGGTCCGGAACGTGTTAAATATAACGATTTCAAAATGAAATTGGGCGTATTTAAAAATGCGCTGGTAAATGGTTTAGCAGCGGTATTTATCAGTATATTAGCATTAGCTGACACGTTTATGCCCAGTTTTTATGTAACAATACTGGTGAATTATTATACGTCAATCGCTATTTGATTTCATTAGCAAACGCATAAAATCGTGCAACAATCGCCTTGACATGTTGCCACCTTGTTCACCAATATTAGTAGTAATTTTATCGATACATTTGTCAGAGTTATCGCACATGGCGAAATCTAAATCATATACATATGGATCCATAATTGTGTATATGATTTTATCAATATTACCTTGTTTCATCCACGTTTGAAAGGAACGTGTTCTACTATTACCGCTATGTGTATTGTAATTTTTAAGAATATTATAGCATATAAGGAATGGGAATACAAAGCATATTCCATTCTTGTCACCTTGTTGTAAATTGGGTCCCATGTAATTGAATTCACTCGTATTTTTGTAATTATAATATGTATGTTTGCTTGTAACATGTTCATTGATACATTTTACAAATTTTGTAAAAACATAATAATCTACCGGCATATCCAATCGACATGTCCTCGTTCGCCTGCGCGTAATGTATTTGGCATATTGCCAAGCAGACGATTTAGTGGCGCATCCGTGAGAATTAAAGTGATAAACATTATACTGAGATTGGTATGGATAATATATAGACAATGTACCGTGACAAACATATTGAATTAATCCTTCTTTTTTTTCACGATATTCTTCATCGACCAGGTAATTGTAAAAGTCCGTATAGACTAATACAATTTTTTTCTGTTCTGTGAAATAATTGAGTGTTTCCATGAAATCGCCTTTATATTTATTCATATCTTTGTCGTAATAAGCACAAGACATATAATTAAACGGAGATTCGTCGAATTCGTCGGATTCGTTGGACTGGAAAAGGACATCGAAATCAATGAATGTATGTAAAACAATAATATCATTCGGATTGTATTGATTGTTGATATGGGCACTGGTTTCAGTTACTGGGCAATGAAAGTTGCATGTAACCAGGTTCAGTTTATTAATTTTGTTTAGATAAAAGTCGCACGATCGCATCATTGTATATATTTAAGCTGTAAGTATTAAAAAAATAATAAATCATTTCAATTTTTTAATAAATTTTTGGTTATTTATGTTTTTAAACATTGCCTTTTAAAGTACGTGCTCCTACACCTGATGTACGTATAGATTTGGATTGCTGTATTAATTCAGTAATACGATTTTCACCAGTGCATGTGAAGCAAGCAGTAGTATGATTTCCTTGTCCACCTTTGCGAGAAATATGGAAATTCTTGTAAAATTGTGGGGATTGATATTTCGATTTAGCATTGAAAGGAGCTTCAGCACGACCTGAATAGGCATACGCGTTTTGGTGAGCAGGACCTAAATTGACTGCTGTTTGCGCTGTCTTGGTGTCGGCCTTTTGAATGGTATTTAATTTTAGACGGGCTAATCGAGAACTTGCGCTTACAGCACCTTGTGTGCTATATTGGGCATTATTTGGTTTATAAATGACATCGTTACAGCTATTGGTAGAACTACAACTGGTGCTACTAAACACAACAGAATTAGTATTATAATTGGCGTTATTATATACTTCACCGGTTTTTTTACCCATCGTCTGTTTTTGTTGATGGGTTCTACATCTGGACTGTAAATATGATTTTGTGGTTTGAAAATACTTGGGTCGTCCAGGATTGACATTTATATTGGATTGAGATTGAACACGCTTACGCGCGGCTGAAGCAGGGTCACATACAGTGGAGCACGTATTGTAATTATAAAATTCCATAGTTTGATTTACATTTGCGCCAGTAGTATCTATATTAGCCAGTACATTGGTGGGTGCACTAACAGCGCGACCAACTTTGTTAAACTGATTTGCTTCTTTAATTGCATAGTCAGGAACCAATACTGAGCCATTGAAATTATTAGATGTACAATTATCATACGCATAGGATTTCATAATAGTTCCACCCGGACGTTCAAAAGCGTTTACCATATTGCTACGATTGTAGGTTTGTTTATTATTTGTATTACCATATTGTTTTCTGTAATGTTTCATAGGGCGAGCGCGAAAAGCATTTGCATCTGCTAAATCAGAAGTAATTGATGTTCCGTAGTAACCTACATTGTATTGTTTATTGTGATCAGGTCTATATTGACCAACTGTTATTAATTTCGCAGTAGGTGTTCCGCCTGATGGTGCTTTCCAATTATTTCCAGTTCTGGATGCAGTTATATTACTATTTGTTCTTACAAAATTCATAGGATTTGATGAATTACTTGGCATGGTTTATATATATATTTACATTAGAAAAATAAAACTATATAAATATTATATAAATACAAATAATGCTACAATCCATATTCATTTTATTATTTATTCTTGCGATTTGCTATATACTTCTGTTACATGTATTTAATACTACAAAAACAATTGAGTATATGACTGGTAAGTCAACTGATAGCGCACTGGTCATGACAAATAAAAATGCTGGACAAATACAACAATTAAAGGAGGAAATTGATGAAATTAAAGATACCTTCAATAATTTAAAACCACTCGAAAAAGATGTCAATATAAATGCGAAAGCAATTGCTAATTTAAGAGACAATGCGGCAGTGAGAAAAGCCCAAGAAAGCGTAAAATAATAAAAATCCTATCATATAATAGTAGTGAATGTTGAATTGTTTATTAAGATGTATGTTTATTGCAATATTGGCGTATATATTGGTATCGTCATTTTTTAAAAAGAATATAATCGAAGGTTTAGAAACTAAGCAGAAGAAAGAGTTTGCATCCTATAAAAAAGACCCTATCCAAATGGCGACAAAAAACGAAGAAAATATAAAGGTATTGCGGGAAGAAGTCAATGATATTAAAAAAATTTCTGAAAAAGCATCTGAATTGACAAAAATGGTCAATGACAATAGTAAAAATATTGACGGATTAATTAAACAACAACAGGCACAAGTAAAGGCATCAGGATTAGTGAAGTAACAATCGTGATTATTTTTACAATACAGGTATTGTAATATTGTAAAAATAGATAAATTTAATAGTTATATATATTAATAGATATGCCCAAGTCCAATCAAATAACAGAGCAAACAGATAGTGAGTATGAAAACGTAGTAGAAACATTTAAGCCAGCAGGATTTTTTAGTCAAGTGCAAGGAGATGTTGGTAAATTAAAGCAGGAACTTCTTGGCCCCGATTATCAATATCATAGACAGATTAAGGATCCTAAAAGCATCGGAATGAGTGACAGAGGATCATTGCCTCAGGTCGCACGCAATGTACGAGGATTAATTGATTATACTGAGGTTCTTGTTACAGGTGGAGGCCGCGCTTCTAAAACGGGTGGACCCATTGGTCCCAAATATTTTCTAAAAACAGGAGCAAAATGTAAAGATAAGGCAACGGGTAAGAAGGTGACGCGCTATATATATTCGGATTATGTACCGAAAGGTAACTTGCCTTTTATTTCATCGGGTATGGGAGGAAATTTTAGCAGTTTTAAAGGATTAATTCCAGGAACCATGTCAAACGTAGGCGACTTGAATCCATTTTCAATATTTGGCGCATTTATGAGTGGGTCAACGCCATCTTGTCGCGAAATTAATATGGAGACACGAGACAACAATAATAATAAATCAAGACAAACTCATCATGTAACAGATTATGATATAAAAAACATGGACCCATGTTCATTTAGTAATAAACGTAATCCAATTTCAAATAAACGATGTAAAGAGTTTTTTAGTACAATTGATATTGACGATGAGGGTAAATTACCAAACGATAATATTATTCAAGCATATGTAGCGGCGTTAGGCGCGCTATGTGTATACTTTGTATACAAACTGAATAAAGGACGTTAAAAACTAATTTTAGGCTTATAGAACGTAAAATTAGTTAAAGGTAGGAGAGTATCTATGTATAATAAGATGTCTGGTCGTATTGAAATTATATTAGGATGTATGTTTTCAGGTAAATCAAGTGAATTAATGCGTCGTATTAGTAGATATAATGCTGTAAACATGTCTACGTTGGTTATTAATAGTATGCTGGATAATCGCTGTGAAGATAACCAGATTAGGACGCATTCGAAACAAACCCACAATGCTGTCAAGCTTAATAATTTGATGGACCTTACAGATGACCCAAACTTTTTCAAAATTAAAGTCTTTGGAATAGACGAAGCCCAGTTCTTTCCCGATTTGGTAGAATTTGTCAAGTTTGCTGAAAAGTTTAATAAAACAGTTATCATCGCTGGACTGGATGGTGATTTTAATAGAGAGCCATTTGGTCAGATTCTAAACTGTATTCCTTTGTGCGATGAAGTGGTTAAACTGACTGCTATGGATATGATTTCAAAGGACGCTTCCCCCGCGATTTTCTCAAAACGTATTATCGAAGGCAATAAACAAATTTATGTTGGTGCGGAAAGTGAATATGTGGCAGTTTCGAGGAAAAATTATTTTGCTGATACAAAATATGCTGGACGTAGTGAATATGATTATGATAGTGATTAAAAAAAATTGATGTCGGTTTATTAGAATATGAGGTGAGTATCAAACAATTTGAAACAATTACGATGTCATTCGCGAACCGATACTATGATGTGGAGTGGGGGCAATTCATTACTCTGGATACGGGTAATTCGAACCAAGCGAACTTCTACCCAGATACAAATTCATCCATTGAGATGGTTTCACCTTACGTAATAGACATTGAATCGGATATAGAGCGTGAGTTTAACCAACAACTTACAACTACATCCTATATGAATAATGAATCGATAGTGTCAACGATTCTTGGCACTGTTATACATACTGTGACATCATTTGTATATTTTATCACTACTCTTAAATAGGTTTCATACATCCATTAAATAAATTACTTTCTTCAATTACTAACTCTTTACTTCCGTGTCTTGTATGTTTTTCTTTTTTTTCCGGCACTACTACGTCTTGTGCGAGATCTACGTATAGTACGTCGTGTACGTATAGAACGTCTGGTTCTTCTTCGTTTCATGCCACCAGTGGTTGTTGTGCCATTCGCATTTGCGCTTGCTCCTACAGGCTGTCCATTTTCCCATTTTCGCATAGGTGCACCGTAGGAAATATTGTCTGTACTGCCGCGAGAACCTCCTTTAATATTTCTATTCATTGTCTGTATATAGTAAATGATTAGAAAAAAACCTGATTCGGTGGAATGTTAATCCATTGTGTTAAGCAACGGACGCCACCACCCAGTTCATGAAGATTGAAAAACTTAATATGATGAACTGTGTATCCCATGAGTTCTAAAAAGTCGTGCAATGGTTTGAATTTTGAATTATATGCAACGATGATGTCTTTATTTATTATAATAAAGTTTAATGCTAAATTTGTGTCTATTTTCTCTCCAAGTATTGTTTCCAAATCTAAACACATATACTTTGATTCTATTTGACTCGGAAGTTTACCAACCGATTTCTTAGAATAGAGTATAATATTATTATGTAAAATACAAAGACAGCAGTCTAAATGCAGGGATTTATGTGTAATGGTGATAATTTTTTTTTGTTTAAAATTATATTTTAAAAACGCGGCACCCTTTTTGTTTGTTCTTTTATTTATACCTACTAAAATAGTATTTCCATCTTGTATTATATCACCCCCTTCCATCTTAGAACCAGATACGTCGTTTTTAATATGAGAAGGAAATAAAGATGCGACTGTCATGTATTCATTTTCGCGAATAAGTCCATCATCTCCTTTTTGCAGACCAGGAAGTAATACATACGTATTATCTATTTTTACAAATATATCCCTAATCCATAATGCTGAGCATATATTATTTAGTTTTTTAGCTTTTGGATGTTCAATACGTTTAACCTTAATATGTAAAGAATCAAATACTTTTTCTAATTGTTCTAAAACACTTTTTTTATGTGATGTAGATACTATTTTTGAAGTATTTGATGAACAGAAATCTTTATTATATATATATGGTGTTCCAAGTAATATACTCATTTGAAATAATATGTTATTTTATTTAATAAAATATTATTTAACGTCTGGACTTGCGACCAGCGCGTTTGGACTTGCGACCAGCGCGTTTGGACTTGCGACCAGCGCGTTTGGACTTGCGACCAGCGCGTTTGGACTTGCGACCAGTGCGTTTGGACTTGCGACCAGTGCGTTTGGACTTGCGACCAGCGCGTTTGGACTTGCGACCAGTGCGTCTGGACTTGCGACCAGTGCGTCTGGACTTGCGACCAGTGCGTCTTCTACGTGATCCACCTACAGAAGCAGCACCCGATGTAACATCATCTAATACTTCTGCGGTAGAAGCTGAATTCTCTTCTTTATCTTTGCCTTCACTTTTAGAACTAAACATGGAGCCAAATCCGGATGTTACGCTATCAAACATTCCTCCCCCACGATTTCTCTTTCTGCTAATAGTTTTTCTTTTACGTGTTCCACCATTCATTTTTGAGCAAGATGACATTATATATTATATGTTGACAAAATAATAAATAATATAATTTAGAGTTTAACGCGCTTGTATAATTCTAAAGCAGCTAATCCACCGGCAATTTGAGCAATGATGTAGGGCAATAGGTCACTCATTTTCAAGTCACCTTTAGATGCTAACATAACAGAAACGGCAGGGTTAAAATGACCGCCTGATATTTTACCACCAACCATAATAGCAATAGCTAAAGCGGCGGCAATTGCTAAAGGATGGCCTGTTGCTAAAATAACATATAGAAAGAATAAAGTTCCGATAAATTCGACAAAGTATTTTTGCATATTATAATAAATAATGATATTATTTTTTAAATTACTATTTATTTGATATATCCTTTTTTAGCAGGAGCTACAGAGCCTCCCGAACGAACAAATCTTCGTTGGTGTGTCACTGTATTCTGATTTACTCCCGAAAAGGCAATTTTATCTGTGCTATTTGTAACAAAAGAGGATTTACCGATAGCATTCATTTTTTTCATACGTATATAATCGGAAGATTGATATGTATTGACTCCTCCACCAGCATCTTTTGTCCACACTTGACGCGATAAAGAAAACATATTAGACCCGTCTGATGGATAAAATTTGGCAGGCATTGCTCCCTTTCCTTGTAATAATGCGTTACCTTGATACCTACCTCGAGCACTACTAATAGAATAATTATTCGCTCCATTATTATTAAGTCTTGTAAAGATCATATTATATAATTTATAAATAATAAAAATTTTATTTATAAAAATGATTAACGACGAACGCGATTAAGAACGTTTTGTGTTGTGCCATTATTTGCTCCACCATAACTATAATCAGGAGTAGCATAGCTTTTATTTTTAGCCATCATTTTCTTAAAGCGAATGAAGTCGGAAGAATCATAGACATATTTTACGTTACAGTTAGCAGGAGGTACACCAGTATTGTCACAACTGCGTGCGTCTTGTCCTCCATCCTTAGTGCTAAGAACCATCATACCAGGTCTTGACCCAATTAAGTTAGATCCACCGCAACTGTAGCCTTTTCGGTTAAATGTATCACCTGCGTTTGTTAATGCTCTAAATGACCCAATTTTGCGAGTATTATTAGCAGCATTGGTTCCATTAACATGTTGTATACGCATATTGTATCCTTGTCTTAATAAAAAGCGGTCGCGTCCACGTTCGGAAGAAGCAATACCTGGATAAGGCACTTGAATTGACGCACCTACAATATTAGGATATGTGCCAGAAGAAACTGTTTTAAATCCAAAGAATTTTCCCATCGTTATTATATATATAAATAGCAAATAAAAAAATACTTTCATATATAATTCGCTAAAATACAACTGTTTATTTGGTATGGTTTATTCGGTAATAATTCTCGGAGCGATATTCATTGTGGTCAGTTCTTGAAATAGCAACTTACAACTATATGGAATTTCAACATAAGCAAAATCAACGCGATTATCACATGTATTACACATATGAATGTGCGTCTTATTATTATGTGAGGCAATCATACCACACTTTTTACACACATGAACACTAAATTTGTCCGACGCATCATATATTCTCCCCTTAGTAAAGCGTGATGCGCCGTGTGAAATCATACAATCTCTTTCCATTTCTCCAAATCGTAGGCCACCATCACGACTACGTCCTTCTGCCGGTTGTCGTGTAAGATTTACCATAGGACCAATAGCTCGACTATGTTGTTTGTCTGTTACCATATGCTTAAGACGCTGGTAGAAGCAAGGTCCGATGAATATAGAGGATTCAAGCATTTCTCCAGTGGAGCCATTATACATAATCTCATTGCCGTTTGATTCATATCCTAAATTCATCAGTTCATTTGCGATTTCTTTTACTTCGAATTCACCGAAACTGGTTCCGTCTCCAAATAGTCCCAACTCCAGAAGAACCTTACCGAGAAGTGTTTCTTTCAGCTGCGCAATAGTCATTCGGCTGGGAATAGCATGAGGATTGATAATAATATCTGGCTTAAGTCCACTCTTAGTGAATGGCATATCTTCCTCTGGAATAATATTACCAATTGTTCCTTTTTGACCATGTCGACTACTAAACTTATCACCGATAACAGGTTTTCGCGTAGCCCTAAGACGAACCTTACAGAAGTTGTAACCATCGCCGTTTCTTTCGATACAATTCTTATCAATATATGTTTCCTCAGTGGTTCTGTAAATTCTACTATGGTCCTCGTATTTGATAACTTTTGTGTGATCATTGCGGTTCTCCTTAATAGGAATCATCTTGGAAATAATAATATCGCGGTTTTCAACCAATGTATTCTCGGGAATTACTCCTCGAGAATCAAGCTTGTCATAATTTCCAAACTTCATCGACTTGGTCTTGGAAGGATCAGGCTTACATCTAATCTCCTCATCGCCATGAATTTTCTTGTCTTCATCCTTTTCAGTGTGATAGATGGTTGCTTGAAACAATCCTCTATCGACCGAACCCTTATTAAACAAGATACTATCCTCCTGATTATAACCACCATAAGTCATGATCGCAACAATTACTGGTGACCCAGATGGAATGTTATTTAGTTGAATGAGTCCCATTACACGTGTGTCAACAAGAGGGCGCATAGGATAATTCAATACATACGCAGTTTTGTCCATGCGACTATTAAAGTTGGTTACATATACACCCATTGCTTGCTTACCCATAGCACATTGATACGTGTTTCTGGGCGACTGATTGTGCTCGGGGAAAGGAATACATGAAGCAAGAATTCCAAAAATAGTGCTGGGATGAATTTCACAATGGGTATGAACGAAGCCTTTTTTACTGTTTAGGAGCGTTGGTTTCATCGAAATAAGAGTTCCATTCTGTTCAGCAGGGTCAATATATTCGATAATACTCTCATCCAACTTTGCGGATACCACCAAATCATCCCATTTTAGCTCACGATTTTTGATTTTATTTATAATATCACGATTTACAATTAGACTATTATTCTTAGTGCGAAGAAGCGGGCGAGCAAGTCTTCCTGCGTCATTACAAATACAGATCTCTTTCTTGTCGTAATCAAATACAATTGACGTGTAGATATTAATAATACCCTTGTGTTTCTTGCTCTTCAAATCGTTATATAATTCAATGGCTTCTTTCGCGTTTCCGATCCAGCATCCATTAACGAACACCTTGACGCCTTCATATAGATCTGTTTTTGTGAGCTGGTCAAATGAATTCACATGCGGTTTAGTATAATCATATAGACAACTGGAATTGGACGGGATGGTAATATGAGTCATGTAACTAATATTCTTTACTACACCTACACTTGCACCTTCTGGAGTTTCAGCAGGACACAAAAATCCCCATGTAGTGTTATGTAGCTTTCTGGGAGGAATAAGCTTACCACTTTTGTCAATGGGAGTATTAATACGCCTCAAATGACTCAAGCTGGAAATATAAGTCAATCTATTCAATACTTGAGCAACGCCTACCTTGTTACTATTGATGTGCTTAATACCGAAATCTCCTGTTGCGAGAGCACGTTTCAGACCATTTTCAATGGTAGTTGATTTGATGATTTTGTAAATATTAGTCATGTTGACAATATTACCATAGTCTTCATTCGACTTCCATGAACCATTATTCATTTCACGAACGATTTGTTTCTGCATATCTTTAACGAGCTTGTTGAAATAATTTCTGAATAAATTATTCAGTAAGATTCCACAAGTGTCAATGCGCTTGTTTAAATAAGAATCACGGTCAGATGTAGAGAGCCATCCAAGTGAGGTCTGAATAAGACGATTTGTCATATATCCAAGAAAGTATGTCTTCTGGTCAGAAGAATGACAATGAGGGAACAAATCGCTATTAATTACTTCCAACGTGAACTCGCGTTTTTTAGCGTATCCCTGTTCTTGTGTCATGTTGATTGGAGTATACATAACGAAATTGGTGATGTAATTAATAGCATCTTCCTGAGTCATGATTTCATTTGCGTCAATAATAGAGGCTTGTAGCGCTTTCAGGATAGGTTTGTTATTATCATGACCAATGTCGAGAAGAATCTTGGAACATATTTCATGATCGGTCATAATTCCCATCGCTCTGAAAACAATGAACAAGGGGATGGGTTGTTTGATTCTGGGGACTTGTAGATAAATACCGAATCCGAAACCATTATTCTTAGTAGATATAAGAAGACTGATTTGCTTGGGACTGATTTGCTTATAATCAGGCACTGACTTTATTTCGGCGCTCATTGACCACTTGGTAGATCCTTTTGTCAGATTAAAGCAGTATACACGATTTTCAGCAGCACGCTCCTGACCCAAAACAGTTTTTTCGGAACCATTGATAATGAAGTATCCTCCGGCATCAAACGCACATTCACCATTCATTTCGTGGTTCATATGGCTATATTGCTTTAGTACACAAATGGATGATTTCAACATAATAGGGAGTTTACCAATATGAATCTTAGGAATGCTCTTCATAATAGTTTGACAATTTTCCAAATTATCACCATTCCTGATGATATATTTAATGTTAATATCAACGGTCATATTTGATGCGTATGTAAAATTTCTCAGACGCGCCTCCTGAGGAAACATAAGTTTTGTAGCGCCATTGTTTTCGTGAATTTGCGGCCTATATATATTGAAGTTTTGGAATGTAATTTGCGCTTCCAAACTATGTTTTTGTGATTTTTTATCGAAAAACTGATCTGATTTCACTGATACGGGATTAAACATATCGATAGTTTTCTGAATTTGAAAGTTGACGAAATCATTGTATGATTCAAGTTGATGTCTTACCAATTGCTCCAAATGTCTATTTTCGAAGTATGTTTCAATAATATTCCATGGTTCTTCTGTGAAAGTATTTAACGTTTCTTCTTTGAATTCGTCGATAATTTTCGATGTCATGATGTTGTTTGTATAATTTATTTCTGTATTTTATTACTTCAATTTATCTTTAAAATAGTAAAAATAATAAACTTTAAAATCATTTATTAATAATAATTAAAAAGGGAATAATATTTATTTGTATTACTGACAAATGTGTAGTATTATAAATGATTTAAGTATTTCAAGATAAAATGTATAATACTATATAAAGAAAATGAATAAGTCTATAAAAAAAAAGGAGCAGATAGACAATTTTCTTATATTCATGGACCAAAATATAAATACAATGCCTTCCGAAAAAGATAATATGGATAAGTCAGACACTGTTGTCAAATATTGTAGAATGAAACATCGTGAAATTGACCGCACTATATTGTTCCCCGAATTAATTGATTTGGATATGCCATTTAAATCTTCGAGTGATATAGAATCAAGTATTGATACGGATACTCATGTAGATAGTCACAATGTAAAAATTAATATGAAAATAGAAACGATTGATGATTTATTACTATTAATGGATAAAAACCCTATGTTAAGCAATGTTACGTATAATATTAATATTAAAGCTATTCATAACATAAAGGATGACTTGGTGAAATTAAATACTATGGTAGGTATGACTTCGCTGAAAAGTAATATAATTGACCAGGTATTGTATTTTGTTCAAGATTTGCATACATTTACGAATGAAAACGATGGCGATTTTTTACATACTGTCATATACGGTCCTCCGGGAACAGGTAAGACAGAAGTGGCGAAAATAATGGGCAGTATTTATAGTAAATTAGGTATATTGGACAAGAATATATTTAAAAAGGCGACACGATCTGATTTTATTGCTGGATATCTGGGACAGACTGCTATGAAGACACGCGATTTAATTAAAAGTTGTATTGGTGGCGTATTATTTATCGATGAAGCATACTCTCTGGGAAATGATGAAAAAAAAGACAGCTTTGCGAAAGAGGCTCTGGACACACTATGTGAAGCATTAAGTGAACATAAAAAAGATCTCATGGTAATTATTGCTGGATACGAAGAAGAACTGAAATCATGTTTCTTTAATTTCAATAGAGGATTAGAATCTCGTTTTACATGGAGATTTAAAACAGAAAATTATTCGGCAAATGAAATGAAACAAATATTTTATAAGAAAGTAAAAGAAAACCAGTGGAATATAAATGATATACCAGATTCATGGTTTGAGAAGAATATGGATTACTTCAAATATTTTGGGCGAGACATGGAAACACTTTTTAGTAAAATAAAAATATTTCATAGTAGACGGGTATTTTGTTTAGATGAATCTGAAAAAAAGATAATTACTTTAGAAGATATGAATGGCGGAATGGATAAATATTTGGAGAATGATGATATAAAACAACGCAGAAAAGAAAATGATTTTAATCAAATGATGAAAAATACTTTATATTGTTAATTTATACAAGTATGGAAATGCATGCGAATTCAAATGGAGGTATTTCTGATTATTTGTTCGGTCCTTTAGGCGCTGAATACTGTAATTATTTCTATTATTTAACGGTATTGAGTTTTTTAACCTTTTTATTTGTTCTTGGAAGTTGCTTATATATAGCTGTTAAGAGCAGCAAAGCTGATTATGTTCAATTGATGTTGGTGAGTTTCCAACCATTTTTAGCTTATTTTGTAAATCGTCTATTTTATTCGATGTGTATGAACTCTAATAATGTTTAAGTTACACTGCGTTTAGAATAAATTTAGTTTTTTTTGTTGTTATATAAATGTCAACAAGAAAAACAATCCAAATAAATCCGAATTTATTTAATATAAAACCAAATAAATCCGATAAAAAGCGCACCAGGAAAGAAAAGCCTGAATTTAAAGAAACATCTCTTAAACGTGAATTAATGAAGAGAATCAAAAAACACGCTAATCAGGCAGAAAAACCAGTATCATCTGATACAGATAATATAGGCGGTAATAATTTTAACAATGATTTTGATAAACACTTGGATTATTTGAGTAATTTATCAAAAGATACTAAAAAAGAAAAGCGACGGCAAAAAAAAAATACACGAAAGGTCGCACCAAGATCACTTCCAAATACAACACATCATTCACCTATGCCGAGTGCTTTTCTGGATCTTCCTCCAGAATTAAACGACAATTCATATACAATTAATGTGCAAGCAGGACAGCAACCATCTATTCAATTGAACGCACCATTCCAACCTGAACCACCCTACGGTTGTCTAAAGGGAGGAGGAAAACCTACATTTAAAGATTGGAGAAGAAAAACACAGAAGAATACCAGCAATTACAATACATCAGATGTAAATATAAATATGGACAAAATGGTAGATAATTCAGAACCACCAACCAGTATATCAAATAATCGAGGTGCGTCATTAATAAAATCAATGATGACATCGAATGATTCGAATGATTCGAATGAGTCAAATTCTGATATATTACCAAGTATTCTAAAAATAAATCCATTATTAAATGTTAAAAGTGAACGTGAACGAAAATTAGAAGGGATTAAAGACAAAATGAAAAAGAAAACCGAACATGATGAGATAAACACAGCTGTTAAAAATGTTCGTGCTAAAAAGGAGCCTCGCCGGTTTAAATATAATAAAACTGTCAAACATACATATGGAAAATCCAATGGAAAAATTACCGTATGTATTAAAGATTCGCAAACACGCAAAAATATTATCCAAGAACAAGTCTCATTGAGACAAAAGCCTATCAACGAAATTAAAGAATTTTTGAAAAGCAAATACTTATTAAAGGCAGGAAGTCACGCACCCAACGACGTTTTGCGAAAAATGTATGAGGAAGTTCACTTAGCCGGCGATATAATGAATATCAATGAATCCAATTTATTACATAATTATATGAATGATAAAGAATCAACGACCTAAACACATGACAGTATGCTAACATTAATAATATTTATATAATATTATTAAAGAGAGAATCGCATTGTAGAGTAATGGGACTTATCGAAGATTATTTTAAGCTGACATCGACATTAAAAGAAAAACATGGCGATAAATCAGTAATACTAATGCAGAATGGAGCATTTTATGAAATTTATGGATTGAAAAAAGAGAATGACATTGTTGGAAGCAGTATCTTGGATTTATCCAAATTATGCGACCTTCATATTGCTGATAAGAAATTGGTCATTGATAAAATGGACGTGGTTCAGGCAGGGTTTGGTATACGAGAACATATTATGGAAAAATATTTGAAGAAGATGTTGGATGGTGGGTATATAGTTAGTGTATGGGAACAAAGCGATAGCACTACAACTGGTGCGGCCAATCCTGGTTTAGTTGGCGGAATTACCAGAAAAGAAACCGGTCTCTATTCTCCAGGAACATATTTTTCAGAAAATACAAATAATATTTCGAATAATCTTCTCTGTGTATGGTTATATAAATATAAAAGCAATATTGTAATCGGCACTTCTAATATTGATATTTATACGGGGAAATCAAGTATTTATGAATATTCAACTCAATATAGTAAATCGCCCAATACATATAACGACTTGGAACGATTAGTATCTGTATATAATCCGAGCGAGGTGATAATTATTCATAATTTAGAAAATAAAGAAATTGATGATGTTATTCAGTACATGTCATTTAATACAAATTCGATTAGAAAAATTAACCGCATGGAAGAAGGTATAGACTCTGTACAAGTGAGTAATTGCGAGAAACAAACTTACCAGAAGGAAATTCTTCGCACATTTTTCTACGACAATGTATATAGGATTGAAAACGAGTTTATGTTATATGAGACCGCTACATGTAGTTACTGCTATCTATTGAATTTTATTTCGACTCATAATCCAAATCTGATTAAAAAAATCAGTCTCCCTATCTTTGAAAACAGTGGATCTAAATTACTGTTAGGTAATCATTCGCTCAAACAATTGAATATACTTGACTGTGGTTATGGATCAGGTAGAATAGCGTCAATTGAACGTTTTTTGAACGTATGTCTTACTGCCATTGGTAGAAGACGATTTACGCATATTATTGTAAATCCTATAACCGAGACAAGAATATTAAATAAAGAGTATGATATAATTGGTTATTGTATCGACCAAAAAGTCATACAGACAATTCTTAGAGAGAAACTCACAGTTATCAAGGATTTGGAGAAATTAAATAGGAAAATGATCCTTAAAAAAATTACACCATACGATTTTTATATTCTTCATAGCAATTTAAACGATATTATACACCTGTACGCAGATTTATCTACCTATGATGAATTGCGCATGTATTTTAATAATGATACATTACACGACCATTGTAGTCATATGATTTATGAAATGGACAAGGTATTAAATATTCCCATATGTAAGAATATAGGTTCATATGGCGAATTTGACGAAAACTTCATTAATAAAGGATTCAATACGACCCACGATAAAACTGTGGAAAATATGGTAGATTCATATGATAAATTGGTATGTATATCTGATTATTTGAATACCGAACTTTTAAAGTGTGAGAAAAGCAAGGCGAGATGTGTGAAGATTCACCAAACCGAAAAAATTGGATGTAGTTTGACTCTTACGAAAAGGCGAGGGGAAATTTTGAAGAAAATAACATCTAAGGTGAAAACACCGGTTACTCTCACATACTATTCAACTTATTTGAAAGAAAACCAAGAATTTGCACTGGATTGTAGTTCTATCCAGTATATAGATAGTACTAAGAGTGACGCAAACATTACAAGTGGCGAAATAAAAGAGTTATGTATTCTGATTCAACAATCTAAACATATTATGTCCAAATCGTTGATGCAAGTGTATTCGGGATTCGTTGATAAAATGGCTGATTTTTCAGACAATCTGGACAATATATGTGAATTTGTAGGCATATGCGACGTATTGTTTGCGAAAGTATATATCGCATGTAAGCATAACTACTGCAAACCAATTATTGATAATGACCGAGAAAGTTCGTTTATGAATGTAGACGGTCTGAGACACCCATTGATTGAGAATTTGTTGCAAGATGAATTATATATTACAAACGATGTTTCTATGAATGACGAACAGTTGGGTATTTTACTATATGGCACAAATGCTGTAGGTAAAAGTAGTTTTATAAAATCGATAGGTATTACTGTTATTATGGCGCAGGCGGGCATGTTTGTGCCATGTAGTTCGATGGTATATAAACCTTATCAAAGTATTTTTACTCGTATATTAGGGAATGACAATTTATTCAAAGGATTATCAACCTTTGCGGTCGAGATGTTAGAATTAAAAAGTATTATTCGTTCGTGCGACGAGAATACACTAATTCTGGGGGACGAACTATGTTCTGGTACGGAAACCAATTCGGCCGTAAGTATTTTTATTGCTGGATTAAATCATATGTATAAGAAGAGTAGCAATTTTATCTTTGCTACTCATTTTCACGAAATAGTATATTATGATGAAATACGAGAAAAGAACCAGATGGCGATTAAGCATATGGAAGTGATTTATGACAAAGGCACCGATTCGCTTGTTTACAATAGAAAGTTACAAGATGGACCAGGAAACAATATGTATGGTCTGGAAGTATGTAAGTCTTTACATTTACCGGATGATTTTTTAGACGAGGCGTATAGTATTAGAAATAAATACAGTGGAAATGCGACGAATGTTCTGGATTTGAAAACGTCTCACTTTAATAGTAAAAAGTTGATTGGAATGTGTGAATTATGTGAAAAAAATATGAGTAGTGAAGTGCATCATCTTCAGCATCAAAAAGATGCGAATAATACGAATGGATATATTAATAATTTCCATAAGAATCATGTAGCTAATTTAATGAGTGTTTGTGATTCGTGTCATCATAAGTTACACAGCGACAAAGATGTCACTGGACACGTTAGATTAACAACAACGGGTGGAACTGTTATTGAAACTTTATAGGAATATATATATAATGGCATCAATAGTAAAGGGTTTAGCATTAATAGGCGTATTAGCAGTAGGTCTGGTATTAATAAAACATCTAACAAAGGATGCTCCTCCCAGTCCATTTAGTATAGAATTAGCAGCGTTTATGTCGATAAATGGAAAGAGTATCGCCTATATTACAATAGTAATTTTCTTATTATTATGGTTAATACAGCGTTCTGGATTAAATATGAAACCAGAAGAAAATAGTGAATTGGAACAAGTGGTAACTATTGAGAAAATGTCAAATTTAGACAGGTCTAAGGGATTTTGTAAAAGCAATCAAGGTAATGCGTCAGTATTAGAGAAGAAATGTAATAATTTAAGCAAACTTAATTGTAATACAGTGAATTGTTGTGTTCATTTAAATGGAACAAAATGTGTTGCTGGAGATAGTTCCGGTCCGACATTTACATCCGACGATAACGGTAAGGACATTGATATAGACACGTATTATTTTAGAAATAAATGTTATGGGAAGAAATGTTAAATAATATGATTATAATTGATTTAAAAGCAATTATGATTATAATCATATAATGGATTTCATTGACGTCAAAGAGAGCGCTACCACAACTACCAGCGATAGCACAGATGCTGCTGCTACCGTAAATGCGATTGTAAACGATAATACTATTGTTGATGAAACACTTGAATCTGCTACTACTGCTTCTTCTGAAGCAGATGCTCCCGCGCAAGTAAATATTTTGGACATTCCTATTGAAAACGAAAACATGGCTCTCAATGTGCTTGTTTCCTTTATCAATCTTGGACAACGTCGCGGTGTATTTAATGTTCAGGAGTCTGCTAAGATTTGGGAATGCATTGAAGTATTTAAAAAATCAAGCGGTGCTTCTGCATAATTATTTATTTCCTTTGTCTATACCCTCCTAATCCAAATAAATTAAAAGGTTTGTATACATTATTGGTATATGTAGTAGCATAATTTCCTGTAGCTGATCCACGAATAATAGTTCGTGTCAAAGTAGGGTGCCAATATGTACGGGTAACACCGGTTGTTACAGGACCACCTTGTTTTTTTTCACCTCCTCCATTGTTATTGTCTGTCTTTTGAATAAGACTTTGTTTTCTTTGAACACGCGAACTGGGCATATTATATTATACGCAAATATAATATAATATAGAATAAAATTGATTTAGTATAATAAATATATATATTTATACAAATATATAATGATCATTCCTGTGAAATGTTTTACGTGCGGAAAGGTGCTGGGTAATAAATATAGATACTACTTGGAGAAAGTACGAGAGAAGAAACTTGCTCGAGATATGGAGATAAATAAAGTGATTTATCTTACGCAGGAGCATCGAGATAAGACACCAGAAGGAGAGGTGATGGATGATTTGGGTCTAAATAAGATGTGTTGTCGTCGACATATTCTTACTCATGTGGATATTGTTTAAAAATCGCGTATTATTAAATATCTAAAGTTATATATAATAATGAAAACTCGTTCAAATAAAACTTTAGCAAAGAAAGGCGGTAAATGTGGATGTGGTTTATCTGGTGGAAGCTATTACAAATATAATGATTTACGAAATGCAACCCCTCGTGATTTTTTATTGAGTGAACGAGACGGACCAGGAGGATCCTTAAAAGGTGGACGCAGACGTAGATCGGCACGTAGATCAGTCGGTGGAAAACGTAGATCGATGCGTAGATCAGTCGGTGGAAAACGTAGATCGATGCGTAGATCAGTCGGCGGAAAACGTAGATCGATGCGTAGATCAGTCGGTGGAAGACGTAGATCTATGCGTAGATCAGTCGGCGGAAAACGTAGAACTTTAAAAAGACAGAGAGGTGGATTCAGTCCTAATACACTTCTTCCTCAAGATCTTGTAAATATCGGTCGTTCAACGGCACATGATATGGGTTCATTCGCAAATGCTTATAGAGGTATTGCCGCAAGCGCGAGTCCTTTACCTACACAAGATCAATTAAATACCAGTTATAATTTCACATATAAACCTGTTGCACTTTCTGAAATACGAGCGGATGCGGAGGCACAGGTTAGCAAACTTTAAAATATTTTTTCTTTGTAAATAATATATGAAATTAAACAATACTCTTAAAAAATTATGCCGCCCTGCGTATATTTATTTCATGATTTCCATGTTATCTTTTGTGGTAATGGTTATCCAGAACAGAGGTAATTCTAATACCTATTGTGTTGGACCATATGAGTGCTATGTTTCAAATACATCAGGTATATTTTTAGCGAAGTTGATGTACATATTATTTTTCACATGGCTTTTAGACGTATTTTGTAAGGCAGGGTATAGTTCATTGTCATGGTTTTTAGTTCTTTTACCATTTATAATGATGTTCGTAATGATAGCAGGTTTCATTCTAATTAATGCCGGACATATGGTTATGTAAAAAATTAAATACTTTATTTATATCATCATTTAAATATAATTATGATATAATATAGTAAAATGGATTCAAATATTGTTTGGAATATAATTGATAAATATTTTGATAATGATAAGTATAATTTAGTATCTCATTTACTTGATTCCTATAATGATTTTTTTGAAAAGGGACTAAAAAGCATTTTTAAAGAAAAGAATCCAATTAGAATATTTAAAAATCAAAATCCAAAGACGAATGAATTTAACTATAATTGCGAAATGTATCTTGGTGGAAAAATGGGAGATAAAATTTATTACGGAAAACCGACGATTTATGACGAAACCAATGTACATTATATGTATCCAAATGAAGCAAGAGTAAGAAATATGTCTTATGGGTTTTCTATTCATTATGATGTTGATGTTTTTTTTACTATTAAAACAGAAGGGGAAGAGGATTTTAACTACAACTTCACTCTCGAGAAGATATTTTTAGGACGTTTTCCAATCATGTTACATTCAAATTTATGTATCTTAAAAGGCTTACACCGCGAAACATGTTTCAATATGGGTGAATGTAGAAACGATCCTGGAGGATATTTTATTATCGATGGAAAAGAAAAAGTAATCGTTTGTCAGGAGAAATTCGCGGATAATACGTTATATATTCGCGATAATGTAGATGACACATACAGTCATTCAGCTGAAATTAGATGTAAATCAGAAGACGCATCAAAACCTGTAAGAAAGCTTGCTGTAAAAATTATTGCTCCTTCGTCTGTTCTATCAAATAATCAAATCGTAGTTGCGATTCCAAATGTTCGTAAGCCAGTGCCTTTGTTCATTGTGTTTCGCGCATTAGGTATTATTTCAGACAAAGATATTATTAACTACTGCCTATTGGATATGGAAAGACACGAAAGATTTATTGATTTATTTATCCCCAGTGTTCATGATGCGAGTTCTGTATTTACCCAAGAAATCGCTCTTAAATACATTGCCCTACTCACAAAAGGTAAGACTAATGCTCATGCGCAAGAGATATTGATGAATTATTTCGTGCCACATATAGGAGAACTTAATTTCAAGGACAAAGCGTATTATCTTGGACATATCGTGTTTAAATTACTACGCGTATATTTGAAAGAAGAACTTCCAACTGACAGAGATAATTTCAAATTCAAACGTGTTGAATTACCTGGTGTTTTGTTATATGATTTATTCAAAGAATATTACACAATTATGCAGAACTCATTATTTAAAAAATTCGATAAAATTTATTATTATCATGAAGGACAATATCAGGAAAAGAAATTCATTAATTTGATTACATTAAATTATAAGGACGTATTTAAAGAGCGAGACCTGGAAATAGGATTTCGTAGAGCGTTTAAAGGAAATTGGGGTGCCCATACACATACCAAACGCGAAGGTGTTGTTCAGGATCTAAACCGTCTGTCTTTTAATTCTGCCCTATCACATAGACGTAAAATAAATCTGTCTATGGACGCGAGTGCAAAGGTTATTGGTCCTCGTTTGTTGCATGGTTCTCAGTGGGGAATTATAGATCCATTGGATACACCGGATGGAGGGAATGTAGGATTACATAAACATATGTCAATTGTCGCAAAAATTACGAATGGTTACTCTATGTATCCTATGATTAATTGGTTGCGTGTATATTGTTCGCTGATTTATTTAACTGAAACATTAAATCATAATTTGGTTAGAAACGCAAAAGTATTTGTAAATGGGGCGTGGGTAGGTGTAGTGAATGACCCGAGTGACTGTGTTCAAACCATTCGATTTTATCGACGCAGTAGTTTAATACCTCTTCAAACGAGTGTTTCATGGGATATGAATGATAATGTAATAGAAATTTTCACAGACAGTGGTCGTCTTATCCGTCCACTAATGTATGTCGATAAAGACCGGGTTCTATCATTTCACGTCAATAAAAAGGTAGAAGAAGTGATAAAGAAGCGTGACTTCACTTGGAACATGTTAATATCAGGATTTCTTAAGAAGAAAGATGCGGATTTTAATATTAAGAACAACAAATTTTATACAATGACCGAGTTATATGATGCGAATATTGAAAAGCTGCAGCAAAATAAATCTATTATAGAATATATTGACTCCTCTGAAACAAATACTACCCTTATATCCATGAAACTGGTTGATTTTAAGAAAACTAAACATACCCACATGGAGATTCATCCGTCTCTACTACTCGGAATTATGGGTAACCAAATCATCTATCCAGAGAACAATCAGTTACCTCGTAACCTTTTTTCGTGCGGTCAAAGTAAACAGGGTGTTTCTCTCTACCACTCTAACTTTACAAACAGAATAGATAAGATGGGAGTGGTGCTCAATTACGGACAAATGCCATTGGTTAAGAGCAGATATTCTAAATATATTAATAATGAAGAACATCCTTACGGAGAGAACGCGATTGTAGCGATTATGTGCTATTCTGGCTATAATGTTGAAGACGCAGTCCTTATTAACAAAGGAGCATTGGATCGCGGTATGTTCAGGACTACCTACTATAATATGTATGAAACACGTGAAGATAGTTCAAAGGTCAGTGGAACTATGATTGATTCTAAGTTTACAAATATAGAAATGGCGAAAAATGTAGAAGGAACTAAACCAGGCTATGATTATAGTTATTTAGATAAACATGGTATGATCAAAGAAAATACGTTAATCGATGACAAAGCAGTATTGATTGGTAAAACGACTTATAATATTGAAAATCCCGATGTATTAATAGATTCGTCTATTAGTCCTAAAAAGGGACAATTGGGATTCGTAGACAAGGTGTTTATGACAGAAGGAGAAGAAGGATTTCGTTTGGCAAAGGTGCGCATTAGAGAAGAACGTATTCCGGCTATTGGTGATAAATTTTGTTCGCGATGTGGACAAAAGGGGACCATTGGTCTTGTTGTAGAGGAACATGATATGCCTTTTACAGCAAACGGCCAGAAACCAGATATTATTATTAATCCACATGCTTTGCCCAGTCGAATGACTATTGGACAAATTTTGGAATCTCTGGTTGGTAAAGCGAGTAGTTTATATGGAAGTTTTGGCGATTGTACCGCTTTTGTAAACGAGGGACCCAAGCACGAGGTGTTTGGAAAATTGTTAACTAATTATGGGTATCATGCTTCAGGCAATGAATTACTATATAATGGAATGACGGGTGAACAATTGGAAGCGGATATATATATGGGACCAACTTACTATATGAGATTAAAACATATGGTAAAAGATAAGATTAATTATAGAGCGAGAGGACCAAGAACAACATTGACGAGACAAACTGTTCAAGGTAGAGCGAATGACGGTGGATTGCGTGTAGGTGAAATGGAACGCGATGGTATAATAGCGCATGGTGCGACAGCATTCTTACAAGAATCTATGTTAGTGAGAGGGGATTTGTATTATATGGCGGTTTGCAACAAAACCGGAATGATATCGATTTATAATGAATCAAATAATATATTCTTGAGTCCTATGGCTGATGGACCACTTCGTTTTACTGAAACATTGGATAGTAAAATGAAAATAGAGAATATTAGTAAATATGGTCGCGATTTCAGTATTATTAAGGTTCCATATGCTCTAAAATTACTTATGCAGGAATTGACTACAATGAATGTTCAGTTGCGCATTATCACAGAGGATAATATCAACCAACTTGAAAGTATGTCCTTTTCAAAAAATATTAATCAGTTATTGAATATAGATGATTCGCCCTCATCTGATATGGGTTTGGTCCAACGTCGAATAACAGACAGCCATAAACAGTCGGTGGATAAATCAAATAAAGATAAAATACCGGATGTATTAAAGAAAACACCGGGAGGAGATGTCGAAACCACTGCGATTTCAAGTAATTTAGATATGAGAAATATAGAACCATCGTCTAAAACACTGGTTAATTTCGAGAAAGGCGATGAAGTTATTTATACAAAGGATAGCAAACGTGATAGAATATGGTTTATATCAAAGAAATTACCAGATGGGGAGTATGTAATTACTACGTATGATCTTTTGGAATTGCCAACCGTAGATGGATATATAAACAATGGTAAGACAGCAATGGTTGTTGCTTCCAGGCTACATTTGGCTCAAAAATCAAGCAAATATGAATATGGTGAAGATTGGGCAGATGATTCCGATTCTGATATTATTGATCAAGGAGATCAAATCTATTACAAGAAAGATAGTTTAACTAATAGAATATGGAAGGTGACTTCTATTAATTCATCAAACAGTTGGATGTATACGATTCGAAGTTATAATTTGTATGATATTCCTGCTAAGATGGCAGAAAATATTTATGACCATCGTTATATTGAGATAGAAGTACCCAAATCAGACTTATTGAAACCTGGAACCCCTGTATATGATGTTCATAGTCCTAATGATTCATCTACTACCCCTCCAGGAAGTCCATCCTATTCTCCTCCAGGAACGCCGAATTATGCTCCAGGATCACCAGCCTATTCTCCAAGTTCACCAGCCTATGCTCCAAGTTCACCAGCCTATGCTCCTGGATCACCAACCTATTCTCCAAGTTCTCCGCCATATGCTACAGGATCACCAGCATATTCTCCAAGTTCACCGCCTATATGGGACCCGGATAGTCCCCCTTATTCTGCTGTGTTAGGAAGAGTAATGACAGAAAAAGAATTTAATGATTCTAATTTGTCATATCCAGGATCGCCATCACATTCTCCCCCATATTATCCAGGATCGCCATCACATTCACCACCATATGCGCCAGCATCTCCGACGATTATAATAAATACTGGTAATCAGCAAATTCCATTGTCTGAATCAAAGGTAAATACCCAATCTATAGTTGATGCGGTAGATGGTGCGACAAAAATGGAAAGCGAATCTATAAATAGTCTGTCTCAGTTACCAAGCACAGAGACATTAAATGTCAGTAAAATAGTAGACAAAGGAAACGGAAACAAAGAAATTAGCATTCTAACCGATGTCGCTGAAGATAAAAAAGAAGACGATGAAGATAATAGTGAAACAAAGAAAACAATAACATTATAAAAGTGTTATAATAATTTCATATTGATTATTTAAAAAATTGAATTAAATAATTAATATCATATAATATTAAAATAACAATGCAAGCATCAGAGCAAAGCAGTAGAACCCTAAGTATCTATAAAAGTAGACAAGTCATTCTGGATCATTTACAGCCACAGGGATATGATGTATCAAACTATAACGAGTTTAGTATTAACGAAGTGAACATTATGAACCAGAATAAGCAATTAGATATGTTATTGACTGATACAGAAAATAAAAAAAAAGTATTTGTGAAATATTTCCTATTGAAAGGTCTTCGTGACACATATATTTATGATATGATTGAAGATCTATATAATCTGGAACAAATTTTAAACAAAGGAGATACGTTGATTATTATAGCTAAGGATGATCCTAATAGTAGTCTTCAGGCGTTTTTAAAGACGATATTTAGTAATGAAGATATATTCATTATTGTACATTCACTAAAGAGACTACAATTCAACCTTTTGGAGCACGAATTAGTCCCCAAACATACTATTTTGACAGATGAACAAGTAACGAAATTCAAGAAAGAATATGGCATTAATAATACCACGCAAATCCCGGATATTTCTCGATTTGATCCTGTAGCATTAGCCATTGGTATGCGTCCTGGTAAAATTTGCCATATAGAACGCAAAAGCAAAATTGCTGTAGTCGGCGATTATTATAGACATTGTATAAACGATTAAAATTATCTATATAATATATAGTTCATGCAATTAAATCTCAACACAGATTTAGGTAAAAAAGGTTATGATACGAATAAAAATAAATTGAATTTAATGACGGACCCCGATGTTTTTAAAGACCGACTGACAGAATTGGACGACAATTTTTTTCTTGCTCTGGAGAACTTCAAAGATAGTTTTTTTCGTTATGTTGTAAATCCAAAATATGATGAGAATAAAAAATTGTATATGCGCGATAAGACAGCTATTGTTAATTATGAACAAATGACATTTATTTTAGACAATGATACTCAAAAGTCTTTTGATGATGTGAATATATTAATTAAAAAACAAGATGTATTAAACGAAACCGAAAAAAAAAAATATATAGAATTGTCGGATAAATATAAAAAGGTGTACGGCACAGACTACAGCACAAAACAAATGATACATGATAAAGAATACGAATATAAAATAATTTATTCAAAATCTATTATGTTTTTGCCGGATCAATTGGATTATTTATATTTCTATTAAAAAACTACAAATCCAAATCAACATAAACTGAATACATTTTCTATTTATACTATATATAAAATGTATTCTGAAACGGTTAATAATGATATAGGTTTACAACAAGGACAAGTGTTAAAAGACTTTAACAATACACATTCCAATTATATAGATTTTAGAAAGATAATGACTACATGTGCTCCCGATGTATGTTCAATGAAAGAAGGCATGGATAGTGCAATTAGAAATGGAAATAATACAAACGTAGAAAATACTACGAAACATATCCAAGATTTAGATGATAAATTTAGCAGAACTCTTAGTAATTATAATAGATTGCAGAAGCAAATTAAGGAAGAAGTAGTTCAAAAATCGCAAAATTACGAAACATGGAAAAATCATTTGGGTAAAGTAGTAGTAAACAGTGATAATCATTACTATGTAAATAATTATGGATATACTCATAAATATAGTAAATCTGGATTAAACGCAAATCATAAAAGTTGTCCATCCTACAATAATGCGAGTAGTATTAACAATAAAATGTTAGATAGTATGCCTACCAGCAGTGATATGAAACCTGGTCAGGCATGCCAAATCGCTGGAAAAAACATTCGCAATAAAGCAACAGACGAGTATGCGTATGTGGATGTGCGTGGTGTAAAACATGTGTATTCTATAGATTCATGGAGAAATAAGAAATCATTATGTGATTCGCATGCTATATCTATAAGTAATCGCGCGTATACAGCTATTCCATCGGGTCACAATATGACAGATAAAGATTTATGTATTAAAGTGGACGTAGATCCTCGTTTATTTACTCAAATGTATAGATTAAACGACGAACTAACTAAAATTGGTAGGAAACTGTATAGTGAAATAAATAAATTAAATATTAAAGACGCTAAAACAAAACAGCACATTAATGAAAAAAAGAAACAGGTAGATGGTTATATTCAAACTTTAGATAAAGAAAAGATAGAACTGGTGGATTATGAAAACAATTTTGATACAGTAAGTGCTCAAGAATCGGATTCTGAATTAAAAATGACTTCAGATTATTATCAATATCTCGTGTTCGGAATTGTAGCTTTAGCAGTTGGGGGAATAACCATAAAAGTGTTGGTAAATGATGATTAATGTTTTAATTTATTATTATAGTATATATAATAATACAATGTCATATAATAATTCAACATGGAAAAATATAAGTGGTCAATTTTCAAAAGGTGATCCTCAGCGGCATTCAAATAAAGATGGTGCTTTACAGACGGGATATACTGGTAGTGAATTGCGTTGCTATGAAGATTGTAAACGTCAGCCTGAGAGTATGGACGACAAAAATGAGTTTAAAAGTAGTGTAAACAGCATTGATGATAAATGTTACTGTAGTTTTAGACCAAAATCAAAGGCACAATTAGCAGTAGATAAGCGGGAACCGAGTGTGGTAGAATTGAATATAAAACAGTTTGAATTTGAAATGATGATGCGCGAATATAGAAGCATGTATGATAAATATATGACAGTTGTGGCAGAGAATTCCTCAAAAGATAGTAAAATATATAGTAAGAAGAACGTGAAAGAATTATACGAAATGGATCCCAAAGTGCGTTATGTGAAGGTTCAAAATAGACGAAATCAATATTTACATTTCCAAGAAATAGAAGTATACGATCAAGATGGGAAAAATGTGGCGGTAAATCAGACAAAACCAAAATTGCACTGGTATACTGAGTGTAATCAATGTGGAAAGAATATTTGTGACAGCAAAAATTTCAAGAATATGAGTACTGCTGATATAAATGCATCCTATTTTACTGGAGGACAGTATTATAATAATTCATTTAATAAAGGAGGACCAGGTAAAGTAAGTGAATGTGGTTGTTGTGATATAGATGATACGCAACCGGCAATACGCGATACAACATACGGAGCTATATACGGAGTTGAGAAATATAAGAAAGATAATAATCAGAATAAAACAACGGTTACTGCGAGTTCGAATGTTTATCGTGGGTTTGCTGATAATGTGATAGATGGAATGAAAAATGATAACCAACGATGGTCAAATTCAAATCACACAAAATCAACTGGTATCCAGTGGGTCGAACTGGATTTACATCAGGATGTAAGTGTAAGTAAAATTACCATTTACAATCGTCCTGATTGTTGTCAATACAGATTAAACGGTGCTGTAATTTTATTATATAATAGTAAACGTGAGCGTATACATGAACCTATTAAACTGAATAGTGGTAGAGTACAACATTATCCCATTGAATTAAAATCGCAACCACAGAGAGGATTTATTAAACAGCTATTTTTAAACAGCGTTACACAAGAACAATGTTTCGATGATTGCGCACATGATGATGACTGTAAATATGTTCTGTTTAAAAAAGAACATTATAATAACGGACAGGGTCAGAGAACGCGTAATCGGTGTTTAAAATATGATAAATCCGCAGGAGGTCTCATTGATGTGAACGACAAGGATAAAAATTTTCAACATAACGCGTGGGAAAAAGATACATGGAAAGATTTTCAAAATAAGGATGCTGTATTTGGTTCAGAATGGTCAGTAAATTTAGGTCCAGCAAATAGTTTAAAAGTATGTAAGGATACTGCAATAAAATCAGAAGAGGGTCCATTTTCTTCTGTAGTGTTTGTAGATGATAACTATAGTGATGCTACAAAACAAAATACGTGCTATGGAAATAGCTTGACCGCAACAAATAATATGAGTGAGTCTACAGGAGTACATAGTTCAATACCGCCTGGTGGAGAAACAGGAAAGGTAGAAGATGAAGAACAAGGAATTCTAATTGAATTAGTGAACTTGAACAAAAAAATATCGAATCATATGACTGATATTTCTACTATGACAAATGAAACAATAAGTCAAGGCAAATCTAACGCGTTATCCAGTTCAGCAATGTCATCTGTTTACAATAAACAAACGGCAAATCGATTTGTTCAGAGATTGGAAAATGATAAAAAGCAGTTGTTAAAAATGTCGAAGGATATTGAGGACGCTAACGCAAGTAATGAAAACTTAGAATTGAATAATATGTCAAATCAAATGAAATTATACGTGATGGTTTTATTATCTATATTATTGATTGCGATGTGTGTGTTATATATGTATGGATTAATTCCAACATCTTACGTATATGGTATATTAGCAGTGCTTTTCTTGTTTATGTATATTATTAATTATAAGTACTATAATACCATAGCATTGACACCGATTGGGCAATTAAAATCTTATATAGAGCGGGTTTTTTAACAGAATAAAACATTAATTATAATTCTTTTTTATCTATTTAATATAGTAGATAATAATGAATATAACGCAAGGAGGAGATTATTTGAAAATGAATAACAATAAAATGGCAGATACAAATACTGTATCTTCTGATTTATTAGAACCAATGAACAATTCTATAGTAGAGGGATTTAGTAGTTGCAAAAAAACGCAAAAATATCCATCTAATATTCCAGACAGTGTTATCGAAAAAAATTCATATTCTAAAAGTGGAGTAGGCTTTGAGTTAGGAGGAGGAGAATTGAGTGCAAAGTCGGCAAATACAGATGATTCCAATAGATATAATGAGTTAACAGACGAATTAATGAGATTACTGGCTTTATATAAAGGGATTCATAGCGAATTAGTAACCGCAACTGACAAGTATTTGGGTGATAGTGATGTAGATAAAAATGTGTATGCCGGATTTATAGATGATTTCGAAGGTGAAATAAAATACGAAGGATGTTTTAAAGATAGAGGAAATAGAGCCATTCCAAATATTCAGAAACAACGGGGAGGATATTATACATTCGACGTGAAGGATTGTGCTCAAAGAGCATGGGATAAAGGACATACTGTATTTGGTCTACAAAACATACAGGGAAATGATATAAAAAGAACTACTTGTTGGACTGGAACAGACTTACAGCAAGCCAAAAAATATGGTTCTGGTGTTCAATATAGATGGACGTGGGCAGGCGTACAGCGTCAAGGATGGAGTTATACAAATAACACAGACCTTAAACTTCAGTTATTTCCTAATGGAAATTTAGTATCATATACAGGACCTGCTTCAGATACTGAAGATGATTTTAACATAAATGTTGGTTACAAATGGTGGGCTCGTTGGAATCCTAATTATAGGACAAAAGGCGGACGTACTGTATATGGTCAAACTAATACGGATAAATTTAGTTTTTATAGATGGTGGGGATGGTGGCGAAGAGGTGGTAGGTATTATGGAAGAGGTCAAGTAAATTATTTGGATAGACAATGGGTCGCAAGAAGTTGGAGTGCAGGTATTAGTGCACTTCGAGTGTCTCGTCCGAGATGGTGGACATTATCATATTGGATGCGTTCTTCTGGATCAAAAGCATCTATAGTAAAACGCAAAGATAAATATACAAGTTGGACATCTACAAAGGAAGGAAATAATAATTGGGATACACGTCAATTGGAGGATATTCCAATTAAATGCGATGATGGATATGTATTACAAGGATACAAATTAAAAATGAATTACGGTAATGTAAAAACAAAGAAATACACAACATACAATAATTCATTTGGTCGTGGTAATACTTTAAAATGGATGTGGGGTAATGAAGATCAATTAAAGGCTGCGTGTGATAAAAATGATCGCTGTAACGGTGTTACAACGTATAAAAATAGCAGATATAAGTATAGAGGTGGTGAGTATGCTTATGGTTGGCTTCGAACTGGTCGTAGTAAATGGAGTCATCGTGGATGGCCTTACAAACACCATAAAAGAACAAAAGAGCGAGAGACTAAAATGAGATATTGGTATCGTTGCGCTAAATGGAAAGGTGCTTTAGAATGTCGTGAAACATCTACTTCTTGGAATGATAGTGGAAATGGTAATAGTATTTATTTGGATAGACATGGCATGTATTGTAATGAAAATGAAAACATAGGTCATGTTAGTATGGAAAATTCAGAGGATAGAAAGAAATACAGGTTTAATTATTCCTGTTGTAAAAACACTAATCAAGATGGATGTTTTATGATCATACAAGATGACGGTAATTTGGTTATTTATAAAGGAACTGGTCCTCAAGATAATAAAGGCGTGATATGGTCATCGAATACACAAGGACGAAAAGGCAATAATCGTATTCAAGAATGGTTGGATAAACGTAAAAATGGAAGAAATTATATTCGCTCAGGAGAGTATTTAGCATCGAACGAATTTATTGCCAGTGACAGTGGTATGGTTCGTGCTCATTTACAATCAAATGGAAATTTTGTAGTGAGACAGGCAATATCAAAATGTAAGAAGGGTTCAGATGGTAACGCATATGGAAAAGGTTGGGCAAATGCGGTGTATACTATACCGAAAAATAACGTTGATGATTTGAATAAAGCGGTATATATTGATAAAGAGAATAATGTAAATACCATTCCCAATAACATGTTGGAAGGTGGTATGGAATTTGTAAAACTCGCGAATACAAACGCATGGGGCAACGATATTCGCAGTTTTGAAATAAAAGATGACGGCGCGCGCTATGGAACGTATGATTGTCAATCGTATTTAAATCGTTACCCCGATTTACAAAAAGCGTTTGGTTCAAGTTGTGCTGACCCAGATACTGAGCGTAAAGCAAAAGAACATTGGGATTCCAGAGGAAAACGAGAAGGTAGACTTGCTGGTAAGTCTACTGCTGATCCATATGAAGCTAAAAAGGCATGTATTGAGGACTCGCGTTGCGGTTCATTTGTAATTAGTAATGGTAGATGTTTTCTTAAAGATATGAATTCCTTTCCAAAAGGCGATAGACAAATAGAACCAGGCACTGATTTGTATATTCGTTCAAAAAGTGCTAATAATGACAGTTCATGCACAAGTGAAGTGAAAGCAGTATCGACCACTGAGTTTTCTGCTATGATGAAAGGAATGTCAAATGGTGGCAAACCGACCAATACAATCAACCGAAACACGCCATGCGGATTAAAACGTGATACAACAGATGAACGTAACAATTTAGCAGGAAAGGGGCGCGAATTGGAATTGAAAATAGATGCTATATTAGATGAAATGAATAATTTAACAAAAGTAGCTCAAAAGTACGTGGCAGAGAAACCTTTGATGAAACAAAAGGTATCAAGTATGATTGAAGAATATAATAAATCATTCAAGACCATAAAGAAATATAGAAAATCTAAGAATTTATTGGATCAATATGAACAAGGCACTGATTTATTAATGACCAGTAATAATTATAATTATGTTCTGTGGAGCGTTGGTGCAATTGCTGTTTTAATCGCGGTCATTCAAATCATGAAGAAGAGAAATTAATTACAATTTATGTTTTTAGCAATAGTTGTATTATGAGTTAATTATTTATCTCATAACATAATATACAACCATGTCAAATAAAGGATTAACACCAAATGGATTAGAGAGGATGAATTCAAGACATACACAGACATTGAAAAATATCCAACAATTGCAAAATATGGAAAAGGAATTATATGCTTCGTTAGATACGTCTGTATCTGGTCGCAGCGTGTCCAAAAGCGAACAGACACAGATTATTACTAAAATAAATGAACTATCCGGTATGCGAATGAATTTATATTTGAGCATGAAGGATATGTATTTGTTTTTACAAACCAATGTATCTGATACCAGAAATAGTTTAGTAAATGATTTGACTAATATTGGCGTTGTAGAGGGAGAATTGAATAATGCAAAGGAACAATTGAAACTTCTGGAAAAAGAACGTTATGATAAGCTACGCATGGTAGAAATAAATACTTATTACAGTGATCGATATCAAGCACATACAGATGTTATGAAAATGATTATTTTCACATGTATTCCTATTTTAATTATTGCTATTCTTTCAAATAAGGGGTTTATTCCAGCAAATATTAGTAATATTGCTATCGCTATTGTAGCATCAATGGGTGTTATTTATATTGGATACAGTATGTATGACATTTCGACAAGAGATAACATGAATTTCAATGAGTATTCATACTCACAAACCTTAGGAACATCATCAAATAAAGATACATCAGGAGAGGATTATAGTGATGTATGGGAGAATGATAAGAAAGATAGCCCATCTGAACCATGTGTTGGGAAAGATTGTTGTACTGACGGTATGACATTCGATGTTTCATCTCAGACATGTAAAGATGTTACTGAAGGAATGGTTAGTTCTCAATTAACTAAAGGAAGTATGGGAATGGCGAACGATACTGTAACCCTACAGTCTGGTGGAACAAATGTTGTAATGCCTTTTTCTGATGACAATAGTTACATGGCACTTTAAAATATTTCATTAATATAAGTTTAAAATATAAGAAATGACAACAAGAAGAGAAAGATTAGAAAAATTTGCCAAATTTGATTTAGCAAATCAGTTAATTGAACAAGCTAATAAAGCATCAGCATGTGATTCAAATTGTATGAAAAACAGAAATAGTCAAAATCTAAAGCAAAAATATGATGAAGCCGAGAATAATGTAAAATCGGCTCCGACAAATTTAAATACTGCTCGTAAAAACTATTATATATACTCCTTCGGTCAAGATAAGTATGATAAATTTAGAGAGAATCAAATTAAAGAGCAGGTGAGTATTCTTTCCAATAAACTGACAGCAAATCATAATGAATTTGTGAAGGTGATTAACAATAATATTGATAGATACGGTACGTCATTTATTTATTATAAAAATATGCTGGATATATTTTCTAAATACGATAATGATAATAAAAATATAGCAGTGCAAATCGATGACCAGCGTAACACATATGATTTAAACACGAGACGCGTCAATTATGAATCCGACGAAATCGAACGAATGAACTTTTATCACTTTATCAGTTTGATTTGTTATTTCTTCTTTTTTTCTATATTCGTCGCATTATTTTTATTTATGCGATTGTTTACGGATAAACGCAATCTGATTGTCTTTGTAGTAGCAATATTATATCCATTTATGGTTCCTCTTTCTCTCCCCTATTTTTTCAAGACAGAAGATTATATAGAAGAGAACGGTACTAACTTTAATGTATACTTGAAAGGGGCAACAATGTAACCCATATAAAAATGTTTTATTGTTCAGTTTCAAATAAAATTGAACGATAAATTCGCATACGTATGAATTCTATCACTACTTACCTAATCATGTATTCTATACTACAGACCATTCTATACTGTCTAATAATCAGGACCATTTATCGTTTTGCTATACTAAATCGATGCGTAACGATTAATGAACCACTTGCGGTCAATCCTACTATTTATTGCGCTATTGAAAACAATGATCCTATTACGGAACTTCATATTCATGCAATAGATGAATATGAAATAAATTATAATACTACAAATATCACATGGAATAACAATAAAGTATATAACATGTAGTTCGGGTAGTAATTGTTATAATATATTTATACTAATGTAGTCAATGCCTTAAATATAATATGTAGTTTTTTTTTATTATATCCTTCCATAAACATTGGATATCCAATAAAAATAATACGATAAAAAACTACTATTAGTGCTAAAATGCCCATTACAGTAGAGAGTGCCGGATGGTTATCGTCGCTCATTATTATTTATATATATTAAATATTTAATTCTTCTTCGTCGTCATTATCGTAGATGATTCGGACATTCGTCCAACCCTTTGATTTGGGTGCCTTTCCATATTGTTTGTCCATGAACTCGTATAGTTCTTTTCCTTGTGGTGGTTTGCCGCCATAGTTTTCTGAATACCATTGCTTGAATACTTCGAGAACTTCACCTTTCTTAATCTTAGCCCTATCAGATTCGTCACATTTCTCGATCTTTTCGCTACTGAATGCTAAGAAGTAATCCTGTCCTTCGCGGTATTTGTTACTGGTCGCCATCACTACATCACAATCAGTGACATCTCCCTTACATTCTTGAGCAATCTGGATTAGTTTTGCCATGAAAGGATATTTCCATATGTCAAAATATGTGTCCAATTCTTTGTCCTTTTTAAACTGATAAGGTTGATCCTTATCATCGTCGCGTGGATTATCAGTAAATAGAGACATGAAATCACATACACGAATTCTTCTCCATGTGCCATTATCTGTAGCGGTAATATCGAATAAAGAGTTGGTACATACAACTAATTTGAACTGGGGTTGAAATTCAACAGAATCTTGATATAACGCTCTCCCCTGAATCATATCACCGCCAGTCAGTTCTTTCAACATACCCTCATTGATTTTTTCCTTCTTCTGAGGTTCCTGCATTACGGCAAGTCGTTTACCTTTCAGCTTTGCCAGTTCAGGAGTTGCGGAACCAATGTTGGTTCTCTTTTGTGTAATAAGAGTGATAGGAACTGTGCCCTTAAGGTCACCTAAACATTTCGACATTAGATCAACAAGCATTGATTTACCATTACTTCCAGCACCGGTATATATATTGAATGTTTGATTTTTTGTAGTTCCGAGTAATGTAGATGCAAGATGTTCCCACATATATTTTCGCAATGATTCCTTAGGAAATAGCTGTTTCATAAAAGCATCCACTTGTTTCATTGAATCCTCCATATTATGAGCTTTCTCATGTGTTTCATTATTGTATGGTTTAATAATGATTTTTTTATTGTTTTCTCCGAATGGAATATAATTCATTTTGGTGGTCAATGATAAATAATCTTCAGGTTTTCCGGGACGGAACATGCTTTCATTGAAGTCGAATACGCCATTATCAAATCCCAACAACATAGGATTAGAATCCAGTTTTTCCAAAAAGTTGTCTTCTGGGTCCTTGAAAATAGCCTTCGCTTCTTGCATAATACTGTTCTTATGGCTATTGTTTCTGAGCTGAAGACCCACATTTGAAAATGTGGCTGCGCGTGAACGCAAATAATTCCATCTCTCAGGGTCCTCCTTCTCATTGAATGTAGTAATCTCATCCAGACTAATTTTGATCTTATTTGCGTAAACAATGGTCATCTCTTTAGAAATAAGAATCGCCAAATCACATGGGTCAGCAGGTACCCACTTGTGATTCTTGAAAGTGTACCAAATATTACTCTTTGTATTTACGCATACGAACTTATCCTTGTACATTTGGTATAATACCATTGCCAAATCAAAATCAGTTTGCTTAGGATATGTCTGTTCTACAAAATAATCAATTGACTTATCATAAATCTTTTTGAAGGTCGTCGCGAGAGCATCATTGCGCGCCCAATATACAATGGATTTGTAGGTCAAGTTTCCTTCTCCAACGGACATTTCTTTCCACATATCGTAATATTTGGGAATTTCCGCGAAATCGAAATCAGAAGATTGACTACTAAAAATCATCCATGAAATGAATAGACGATTATCTGTATTTTTTAGAGCACATCCAACCGAGAACCATTTATTATACGACCCTCCTCCATAATAACTTTCGGGTAGGACCATTGTATATTCGTGTGTTTCTTGGATCCTATATTCACTCGGTCTAAGAGTTTCAAACAGTTCGGCAAGGGTTCCCTCGAGTTGTTCCTGGTCAGTAATAGCAGACAAATCAAGTTCAGAATTAATAAGTTTCATTTTACGTGGACGCATAGTCCGCTTCTTACGAGTCTTAGTATTATTATCTATAATATCCTTCATGTCCGCCTTCACTTCGAAAGAAGGATTAGTAGTATTCTGAACACTTAATTTTGAAAAGTTTTTTTTAAAATCGAATTTGTTAACATCCGCTTCAATAAATGAGAAATCACTATCACTGTCATCGAACACTAACGAGAACATGTTTGTTAGAGCATACGCCTCGTTACATGGCTTTCGACATCCATATAATTGCCAATTTGTTGTACGATTTGAAATACCTTCGTCGTAAATACTATCCCAATCATTAGTAATCGGTAAGTCGACTGGACAATCGGTCGCGCTATTTAGAATAGGCAAAGTGGCGATACGAATGTATTTCTGAATATTTGTGCTACAATTGATACCGATGATAATATGTATACCATCCTTAGTTTCTTTGTCGCACATATTGACAGAAGGTTTCTCAAATACATACATGTCAAACGTGTCATTATTCTTAAAATCAAAAATCTTTTTAATGATTTCTGAAAACATACATAGGATAGAGGTGATGTCATCTTTATTATGTTGCCGTGTTTTCACCAACTTATCATAACGATAATCAAAATCGATGGCAATAGGGCCAATATCTCCCTGCTTTTCAGTAAGATATTCATTGCTTCCTTTCATTGCCACCTCTTCAGCTACCAACTTATGTAATGTATTTATATTTTTACCTGTAATAGAATAGGAGCCACCGTGAATATCCTCAGATTGATTTCCTATTCTTGTATGCGTTATTACATCGCCAGAGGACTTGTTATATCGATTGTTATATAGGAATTGACTTAGCTTAATAATTGATGTATTGCTCATTGTGTATAATATATAATTAAAGACATTTTTAAATGATTTCAATTTTTATTCATAAGCATGATAAATAAATATTTTGTTACGCAATACCAGATAGAAATATATTTAACATAATCAACATAAATACATCTAAATTTATTAATATAAATTTAGATGATGGCAAATAATTCTATTATACAAAAAGATTCCATACATCGTCTTATAAGTGATATTAGATATATTAGAAAAAATTCTCTACATAGCGAAGGTATATATTATATGCATGACGACGAGGAAATGTTAAAAGGGTATGTTATGATTATTGGTCCCAGTGATACACCCTATGAGAATGGATTGTTCTTTTTTGATGTAACATTTCCTCATAATTATCCTCATAGTCCACCGTCGTTTACCTATTTAACGAACGATGGAAAAACCCGCTTTAACCCAAATTTATACCGAAGTGGTAAGGTATGTTTATCTATTTTAAATACGTGGCATGGTGAGCAATGGACATCGTGTCAAACATTATCCAGCGTACTTTTAACTCTGGTTACAATATTTAATGACAATCCATTGATGAATGAACCAGGTATTACTGATACGTCTAAAGAAATACCTGATTATAATAAGATAATTTCTTATAAAAAATATGAGACTTCGATATATAACTTAGTATTGAGATATAATACCGATCGATTAAAGACATGCGAAGAGTGTTTTAGAGATGAAATTGTAGCACATATTAAACAAAATAAGAAACACATGTTAGAATCAATTACAAAAATGAGAGGTGATTACGATATTGAATCCGTATCCACTAATATGTATCAAATGAAAATGCAATTAGATTACAATAATTTATATACCAAGATTAAAAACATTAAAATAAAAAATTGAAATAAATATATAAGCAATATTATATATATAAATTAAAATGAAGTTCTGTAATAAATGCGACAACATGTACTATATTCGGGTCAGTGATGATGATGGAAATAGTCTTACATATTATTGTCGCAATTGTGGCAATGAAGAAACAAATATACAAGATAATATTTGTGTATCGAAAACTAATTTAAAACGCAAAGAAGATAACTATAACAACATTATCAATAAATTTACAAAATACGACCCCACATTGCCTCATATCGACAATATTCCTTGTCCAAATGAATCATGTAAATCAAACGCAGCTGAAAAAAGTGTTCCACACGATGTGCTATATAAAAGATATGATGAAATGAATTTGAAATATATTTATCAGTGTTGCCATTGTGATACTATATGGCATAATAATAATAACGCAACAGTATAAAAAAAAATTGAATTTAAAAAGATTTTTTATATTATATATTATATAAAATGAGTAGTGCTGTGGAATCCGATAACTTAAGCAAGATAGATGATGAAGAATTCGAAGACAATATTGATGTTGTTGTAGACAGTGATGATGACGAAATACCACCACCACCACCAACCCATGATGATGATTCAGATGATGACGAAGCACCGCCTCCACCAATCCATGATGATTCAGATGATAATGACGACGAGTTTCAAGTAGATGGCGAGGATGTATACAATGATGTTATGATGTCTCCGAATGGATCGATTAAATCGTCACCAATTACTTTAAGTCAGGATGTCGACGAAGACGATGACGACGATAGCGATAACGAACAAGAATATAATAAATTAGAATTAGATAATTATCAAAATACTCTATTAGATTATCACCAATCATCTATTTCCCATAACAGTGAAGAAATAGCGGCTATGACGCAAGTAATAAGAGATAGTAAAAATAATATCATAGACGACTTACATAAAACTGTCCCTATTTTAAGTAAGTATGAACGAACACGAGTATTGGGACAGCGAGCAAAGCAAATAGAAAATGGACATTCTCCTTTCGTTCGCGTAGCAGATAACGTTATTGATAGTTATATTATTGCGGTTCAGGAACTGGAGCAACATAAATTGCCATTTATTATCCGTCGACCAATGCCATCTGGTGGTTCTGAATATTGGCATTTGAAAGATTTAGAACTTGTTTAAAAAAATATTATGTAAAAACGAAACAAATATATAAAAACAATTATTTTTTTTATATATTTTCACTATAATAATATTACATAAAATTGATTTTCAAATAGAGTTAAAAAATATAGTATATTATAACTAAGATGGAAACTATTATTGAAGTACCTATTGCCGACAAGACGAAGACCGAACTGTTGGATATATGTAGGTCTCGTAAAATAAAAGGATTTTCGAATAAAAACAAAGAGCAGTTGATTGAATTGATTATGAACGCACAGACGCCAGTACAAACGCCAGCACTAACGTCGGTTGTAACCATAGATAATAAGATATCTGACGAAATGACTGCTGAGATCGAATTAGCAGTAGAGAATATTATTAACGATATTAAGACTGAAAACGAGAATGTATTTATTAATTTGTACCAACATAACTTGGATACATTAAAGGCGACGTTGCCCGAGATTGTATTGGAGCGTTTAGAAAAGGAATATGATTATAAAGAAAATAACGAGCAAAATATATATGATTTTATTGATGCGTATCGCAATGCTATGAAACAAAAGTTCAATATAGACATGAATCATACTGACTATGAACTACTAACACGTGTTTCAAAGAATCCTGAGAATATCAAGGTTGTTTGGGGAAACTGTTTGGATAATCTAAAAAAAATGCCGGCTGAAAGTGTAGGTCACATGGTTACTTCACCACCATATTATAATGCGCGTGAATATTCTACGTGGCCTAATCTAAAGGCATATATGGATAATATGCGAGAAATTATTACAGAATGTTATCGTGTTTTAGATAATCATCGTGTATTCGTCTTTAATATAAGCGATATAGTAGACAATGATAAAATGGATAAAATAAACGCTTTCGGTAAGAGAAAGATTCCTCTTCCAGCGTATTTCATTGTTATGTTTGAAGAATGTGGATTCACCTTTGTCGATGATATTATTTGGGATAAGGGCGAGGTACAAAGTTCGCGTCATAAAAATGGAAATAAACCCTTTCCATTCTTCCAGTATTCATGTAATTGCTACGAACATATTCTAATCTTTCACAAGCACCGACTGGAAAAGAATATTAAATATCCATGTAATGACTGCGGTAGTTTGATTGTGAAGAGCAACAGTTATACTTCTAAGGGCATAAGGTCATGGGAATGTAAGAATCCTGACTGTAAAAAAAGTGAATCAGATAGAGGAAAGCGATTTTCACTAAAAACAATTGTAACACAAAATCCATTCAGACAACAGGAGAATTTAATCCCTAAAGAATTGGTTCAACTATGGAGGCGAGATATTCATAAACTCAGTCCGGTTATCAAAATTAATAATAAAAAAGAAAACAAGCTGGGACATACAGCGCCATTTCCTATAGATATTCCGTTGATGAGTACCTATTACTACAGCTATAAAGGGGATATTGTATTGGATATTTTCGCAGGAAGCTTTACAACAGCCATCGCTGCTCAGAAATTGGGAAGAATTGGAGTAGGGTTTGAATTGAGAAAGGATTTGTTCAAAGATTGTATTTTAAATAATTTAACTAATAAAGAGTGTGCTTACGAAGAAGTAGACCTACAAGAATAACTCGCGTCGTTTGCTTCGTTCGTCGTGGTCAATCCAATATTCATCAATGGTAAAATCTTGCTGCTGCATATTTGCCATTTTTGTATCCCAGAATAAATTTCCTGGTCTATAATCCGAAAGCAGTACGTTTTGGGTTTCACAAAAGTACATTTTTTGTTTACATACAGCTTCATTATGGCTGATATGCAGAGCTCCTGCCTCAGAAAACTGGCGAATAGACAAGCGTTCAAAGTGAATTGGACTATAAAGAATGCCTTTTTTGATCGTTCCCAGATTGTGAATTAAATCATAACATGTATTTCCCAGATATATTTTACTTTTCAAATAGCATTCTATAATGGGTAGGAATGTATCAAGTTTCGCAACAGGAATTAAATCAGTAATATCATGACAATGTAATAGTTGCCATATAAGCGAAAGTTTTACATCAGTAATCGCTTCTTTAGTAGACATACATCCTCGATATGTTGTGAATATTTGGTCTTCTTTGTCAGGTAAATGACTTCGAATACAATCTTGGCTGCCGCCACTAATGTTTATATAGTAATGACCTGACCACTTATCGTTACCCTTATTCGCCTCTCCATAAGCAATGTTTTCGTGTCTATATATTGGGATCCAGCCATTTTTTTCCTGTTCAATTTTGAATCGGTCATATTGAATGCGTTGTTCACCTGACCCACTGTAACCGTCCTCTTTTGTGATGTAAATGAAGCACGAGACAGTTTCATTGCCTCCAATATTGCGAAGTAAGTAAGAGTCCAGTTCATTCGATTGTGGGTTCTCACGGATTTCTTCATACTTGCTGAATGGCATTCTAATCACCATGCCGGGTAAATGGGTTTGTAGATTTGATAGCGACAAATGAGATATGATATCATATGGAGCAGACGTGCGGGAACCTTGTGAGACTCGTTTGGTAGAAAGAGGACCTTCTACCGACGCTTTATCTATATTGCATATTTTTGTTTGACTCTCTTTTGGAAGCATATTGGTAATTTCCTTAATTAGCTTTTGCATATTTGTGACATTGAGTGAGTTCTCCATCTTGGTTAGTTTTGTAAGTATATTAATACAAAAACCTAGTTCAATTTTTAATTCAACCAAAAATAAAAATAGATATATATAGTAGTAGATGGCAACACGAAAATATCATAGAAAACCCAATACGTTTAGAAAAGCCAAGAAAAGACAGAGAGGAGGAAATCCAGACGATCAAGACGAAAAGGATACATATCTTTTTGATGCAATTGGTGATCATGATTACGACAAAGTTGAAGATGCCTTAAAAAAAGGAGCTAATGTGAATGCGGAGGCTGGGTATATTAATGATGGACATGCGGAGGCTGGGTATATTGATGATGACGATAAACTTACTATTACACCACTTAGACACGCAATTAATTCTGGAGATATAGACATGGTTGAATTATTATTAAACCACGCAGATATTGATATTAAACTTGATGTTAAATTCAACCACGAACTTGCACTGGCAGAAAGTCTGACACCAGAGGATGAAGACCAAAATGGTATTCCTTATATGATAGAAGACTACATAGTCACGAAAATAGAGGAAAAAGAGAGAAAAGAAGCACCTATAAACGAAATAAAAAAAATACAAAGAATAATGGCAAAAAAAAGCAAAAATACAATTCCTTCTTTGTCAGAAATGGCTGCTGCCTCATTAACTCCTGCGCAACGACAAGACATACACAGGAACTCATGGAATATAAATGAGAGGACTGGTGAAGTTGGCGGGAAAAGAAAAACTCGTAAAAAGAATAGTAGAGGGAGAAAAACCAGAAAATCCAGAAAAATAAAATTCAAAAAATCCAAAAGGAAATCCAAGAGACATTAATAAATGGTTCTATTTCTATCTAAAAAGTTTAAGTAGATATTAAATCCATTAATTCTTTTTCTGTTATATGTTTCTGAAATTGTAATATATAACACACATCAAATATATACGATTCTTCGCCACCTCCTTCAATATCTAAATCCAATATATACTTAACACAAAAT
>Ga0209092_10000270_pt1 | contig 49237 bp, 41 predicted proteins | sample FraStrMetagenome_FD_187446 | JGI IMG/M metagenome (GOLD analysis project Ga0209092, IMG submission 187446) | Marine eukaryotic phytoplankton communities from Arctic Ocean - Fram Strait ARC3M Metagenome (SPAdes) (version 2) | ecosystem: Environmental > Aquatic > Marine > Oceanic | place: Fram...
TAATGTCTATGATCTTTGCTATAGAAAATCTATTTTTTTACGACTAGAGTCTATCAAATTTTATCATAGATAACAATTTAGTGAAAATATTCGACAAGGCCTCTTAGGATGAAAAGAGGCCATCCCCAATATTCATATATCTTTAGGATATTGATCTCTTCATTTCAAGGAACTGGTTGTTCATTTTCTGTGTGTAAATGGATAAAGGCGATGCATGTTTCATAGATATTTTGTTTTGAGAACTATGGCGATTTTTTCATCAGATATTCAATCAAGTGTTTAGTACTGTAAACTATTCCTTTCAAAAGTGCAGCATCGTTAGCATCGTCTTTATGTAATGATTTTAACCATAAAAAAAAATCTCAACCTACAATAGAAAAAATGTCTTCTGTTGATTTTGAATTTATATTAGATATGGAAAGTCAAACAGGTACAAAATAAAAGATGAGATATGAAAGAATTTCACTCTAGAAAAATCGTGATATTCTTTTATTTTTGTCGAGGCAAATATTGTTTACTCAATCGCACCAATATTTGATCAATGGCCTCTGAAGCTCGAATGCCTTCCTCTTCTTCATCCGTGCGTTCTCCTGGTCTTCGGTTGTCTAAAACACGTCTTCGTTTGGTTCGATTTGTATTCAACGATTTAATTTTTATTTTATCTGATTTAGAACTTTTCATTGCTTCCTCCTCCTGTTTCTCATCCTGATCATCATTTTGAAATTTCCATTGATAACCAGTAGAAGGTTCATATGTAGCACATGTACTTAATGCGTCACATGCCTCTGTTAATCCCTCCAACGTCCTGGTGACATTTGCCTTCATCAATGCGCGAACAGAAGGTGATTTGTATATTACTCCCTCCATGACATAATAGATTCCCAAGACTTTTACGGTATTTCGATTTGATCTGAAAACATGTCTTATCGAAAACAATGGAGCTTGCTGCACAGTATTAATATCATCCGCCGGGGAAGGGGGTAGTAATTCATATTGTTCTCCTGTGCATTTGGACAAGCATAAACTATATTCCTCTTCGGCTTCTTGTGCCGAAAGTGGACCTGGTTTGGTTCCAGACCCAAATTGCATCAATGTACCTATGGATAATCGTTGCATGGCTAATTCTTCATTGCTAGTGGTGGCTTTGGTTCGAAAAGGATTGAGTGGATGGAGAAAGTAATCTAGAACATTCACTCGGCCTAATCCAAAATGCGATAAAAAGACTGGGTCGACAAAAGAAGCTGTTTCGGACATGCTGTTTAAAAATAATGAAAAAACCACATTTTGTGTTTATTTGGATTTATCTTTTTTTCAATTTTTAACATTATTTTAGATATAGGTAATTATTAAATTGAATAATTTGACGGGAGTGAAAGATTACATTCGAGAGGCAAAGAAGATATACAGAGATTGGTACAATTTGTCTCAGGAACTTGAAGGACTCTCATTTCATTTTGAGTCCAAGCAGTTTATCTTGATAGAAATAAATCTGAAAGCAGCATTTCATATAAATATGTCTAGTCGCTACAAAACAAAATCAAAGACGTCAAAAAAATCAATCTTGTCAAAAGATGTCAGAGTTATGATCAAATTCGGTTGGAACGGGCAACGTGTTCCAGTCAATAATAAAATGACAATCAAATCTACATTGATGGCCGTGATTGAAAGTATTCAAACACAAATACCTTCCGTTATTTTTGAAGGTTTCGGAATGGAACTCGTAGCGAAGAACCCAGATATGACAAAAGAGCCCACACTTCTACACATGAGAAATTGCATACAACGGTCAGATTGGAATACTGCGACATTAGAGGATGTAGGCGTAGAAGCCGGTTCTGGAAGCGCTTTATTGACTCTGAATTTAGGTGGAGTTGATGTTCCAAACGCAACAATAGTAAGCTCTAGCAAAAATGTAGATGGCGCAGAAATGAACACCAAAATGCCTGCAAAAAAGTCAAAAGAATCCAGTTTTAGAATCACGCCTGCTCCTTCAGTGGAAATCGAGCAGCATCCTCCTCTCTCAACACCAATAGTTGCATCTGACGACATTACGAAAAACATCCCTGTACAATCAAAAGCTCTTACCTGCGAAGAATCCTTGACCAAACTTATCACATCACATTTTGACTCTGATTCTCAAGATTGTATTAAAACACTCATGAAAGTTATTGACAATATTATTCATAAACCTGGACAACCTAAAACTAGATCAATTAGGCTGCAAAATCAAGCATTTTGGAATAAAGTTGGGAGTAAGAAGGGAGGAGGTGAGTTCTCAATAAAATCTCTTTTTTTCTATTATTTCATGTACACTAAAGTCGACACCTTCGTCAATTTGGACAAAACATTCAATCCTTAGTTGAATTTTTGTTAGCTTGCGGGTTTACACCCACCAGTCCAACTCCTTTGTTATCTTCCCAAACGATTAGTAATCAAAACAATATTACGCTTGAATTGAAATCCGAAAAAGAATCCACAACTAAGCTTTTTACAGCTCGAAAGCTCCTTCAAAAATTTGCTCTCAATTTAGGACTGACCCAAGATGACATTCCTGCTTTACGAAAACCTGAATCCAAACCTACTATATCCTCTTCTTCTACCACCACAATTAGCTCCAAAACTCCATCCTTTGATCCATTTAAACCACATTCCTACAACGTTCAGGCGGCTTCCGTTGGAGCACCAAATCCAAATGGCATTGCTCCAGATGGATCTTCCAATTACATGTCTCAAACAGAACGTGAACTCTCAAAATTAAATCAAAAGGCAAAAAACATGGAGTTGGATATGCAAAGGAAACCATTGGATCGAGAATGGGCTGCATTCCTTCCCGGACAAACTGCGCATCAGCCTACCGTGGCAGCAACCTCTGATGAGGGTATAGATAGGGGTAAGAGTAAAGGAGATGGTGCATTATTAGCTCAGCGAATGAAGCGTATGAATGAAGAAAGAAAAAAGAGAGAAGAAGGTGGTTTTACAACAAAAGCTATGCGTAAGTGATTTACCAATAAATAGATCAACATATATTTTCATTTATTTGTTTTTGACATGTTGAATTAAATATTTTTCATATCATAAAGGCGACCTAGAGAGAATGAAAAAAGCAAAGCTATTTACCCACGCACAACTAAGAATTTGTTTTCCGGATGGAATGTCGATTTCTGCTAATTTTTATCCAAACGAAAAAATCCAAAAAGTGCAAAAGTTAATATCTGAACAAGCCCTTTTATCTAAAGATCTTTTATTTGATCTTTATGTCACACCACCACGTCGGATCTTACCACTACAAAAAACTTTAGTGGAGGAAGATTTATTACCCGCCGCAAGAGTCTTCGTATCTTGGAAAAAAGGTAATTTACCATCTCCTGGTGTTCCATATATTAAACCAGAATTATTTTCTTCTTCAATAGTTTCATCATTTCCAGACTCGAAAAAGGTAAATGACAATGATGATCGGAAACAAAATGGTGGCAGTTTGAATAAAAAGAAGAAGTCAAATGAAAGTGGTAGTGGTAAGAAGAAAATGAGTGAAGAAGAATTAATGAAGCGGATGATGGGTGGTGCTGGAGGCTTTTTGAGTAAAAAAAAGAATTCCAGTGGAGAAAAAAAGAACTCATCTAAGAGCACAAAACCCTCCTGGTTTAAGAAGTAAGATATTACTTTTTACAAGCGAATTTATCATACATATTTTTATGTTTACCAATTTTTTTATTGGAATCTCTTGTTATACAAATTGTGGTTAAGATAAAGACGCGATGGTTACAGATGTATTCTCACTAAAAAGATTTTGGTGCATGATGGAATAAAGACACGCTTTTTTTATGCTAGGCAATTAATAGCTGCTGTCATTAGAAGCATTTATTTCATTTGTATATTATTCTTTTTAGATGTTACCAATCCTTTCTTATGCAATAGGGATAGAACTCATGCTTTTCATTTTAAATACGAAAATAAGATTCCTTTTAATGAAGCTTCCAACAAAGCATTGTATCTTTTAGGTGTGGATCATCATAGTAAGTACCAAAAGATCCTTTGTCTCCTGCTTTCCATCCCAACCTCAAGAAAAAGCTGTCTTTTTTGCCACAAGATGACGTTTGCAGAGTTGGTGTCAACATTTTAACCAAACTCCCGAAACATTTTCACTTACGTTTTTCTTTGAGAAGATGAATAAATGTGCAGGAAACATAGATTTATACGTGCTATATACTGATGAAGGTTACGTGTATCCATTCGTATTACGTCGTACATGTTGCATGGAAATTAACTACAGCAGAAAACGATCAAGTTCACGTAAATAAATAAATAAAAATCTTAAGTTCCATTTTTAGTACCTTTCTGCAATATATGTTCTACGTAGATAATTGTATATTCGATTCTAATTTGTCTCTCAAGATACATTTATTCGTCACATTCAATTCAAAATTTGGAGAAGAACTCTATTCTAATTCAAACTTATGCTTGCAACGATTGGTATAGTCATTGCCATTATCGCTGTTTGCATAACAGCGGTATCGGCATCGAGTGGTAAAGTTTTTGAGAATCTTTCCATAAGTTTAGCATTGTCAAACACATTCACACGGCTGCAAGACGAAATCGAACGTCTCACAGACTTTCAGGATGATTTTTGGGACGCGGAAATAAAGAGGCGCAAAGATAAGAAGCGCAGGAAGGAAATATCCATAGTGTGCGAAAGTAGATCAAAGAGCAAAGATTCAGATTTATTTACTGAAAATTTGCTAGTACTTGATAACAAAAAAAAGAACTTTATCATACCTTCTCTAGGAAGTTGTGGCGGCATTTTCAGGAATGAAGAGACTGAAGAGGAGAAAGGAGTGACATTGCATTTTTGCTTTCTCGTACATGGGTATAGAGGAATGTCTTCGGTAAGAGCATTTTGTAAATAACAGTCATATTGAAACCGAGATCCTAAATAGAACAACAAATCTTCCTGATTTTTTTTTTGCAGGACTTATCATATGTTGAATCATCAATTTCAAATTTATTTAAAAAAGATGCATCGTTGATCAAGGGAAATGATAAAGTCATTATCCATTCAGTATTATGCAATGAAAAAAAAACAGATGATGGTGTTGAAAACGGAGGAAGTAGAGTCGTAGAAGAAATTATGGACGTTATCCAGGATAATGTGAACAAATATTGTGATGCGAGCAATTTAACTATTTCTTTTATTGGCAACAGTCTAGGAGGACTTTATTCCAGGTTTGCTGTTTCCAAAATACATGATATATTATCTCCAGATGACGATCACAAAGATAAGAATATGAGACTTGCAAATGGAATACCTGTTCATTTTAATGTGTTTTATTCTACTGCTGCGCCACATTTGGGTACTGCATATAACACGTATGTTCCATTGCCACGAACTGCACAGATTGGTATCGGATATATGATGGGAGCTACAGGTCAAGATTTGTAAGTTGGTTTGAATTAACAAAGTTTATGAGTCCAATACAAGTATGATATTCTAAATTGTAATTACTTTTCATGTTGACGTTTGAAAGGTTTCATATCAACGACCTAATATGGAAGATGGCTACAGATGAAAAATATCTGAAGCCTCTTGCCTCTTTCCGTAAACGTGTTGCGTATGCCAATGCATTTCGCACTGATTTCCCTGTACCAACTGAAACAGCTGCATTCCTTCATTCTGCTAGTCGACATCCACACGAAATAGTAGAAGAGCATAGCAATGAATTCAGTGGATTAGTTGTTGGATGCTTCACTACAGACAAAAAAGAAAATGCTTTAAAACAAGATGAAACACGAAAAAATCTTAGAGATGATTTGGAAAATATGTCTGTATCACTTGATTCCTTAGGGTGGAAAAAGATATTTGTGGATCTAAGAGGAGAAATTCCTGTTGGCGTCAATTTGTCACTATGGAAAGACAAAAGCAGTGGATATTTGCAAACTTTGAAAGAGAAGGAAGTTGTCGAATCCCGTGATTTGGCATCTACTTTTGCTTCAGTAGATGATAAAAAATTCAACGTCCCTCTTGGACATAATATGATTTGTGCTCATTCGAGGAATCGTTTTCGTACATTGGTCAACCGAGGTGGAAGACCAGTTATAGACAAGTTGGCGAAAGATATGGTAGAAGATATTCTATCTTGGGATGTTGATATCCAAATGTAACGATTTTGTGTTTGAATGATGAAATAATCAATTTTGTGTTCAATAAGATAATGGGGAAGAAGTTTTGTAGTACTGTGCGTTATGTATAAAATCATTGATTATATGTATTTCCCTGTTGATCATCCATTTTAAACGAGCATTATCCAGAAAATTAATTACCAAGGCACGTTTTTTCATTTGTTTTATACATGCGGGATTTTTATGAGTAGTACAACAGCAGTTTCATGCAAATATTTTCATCACAGCATTGAATGTGACTGGAATATCTTCATTAATCCCTCACGTCCTTTCTATGAATATTGAAAATAGCACGGCCCAAGGAGAGATATTGAATGTCAATAGCAAACCAAAAGGAATCCTTGCTCTCATCACAGGACCGATACCGTATTTCCCTTACGATGATTCCATAGCTTCAACGGCAACTTCAAAAGTAAGAAAATACAAGAAAACACTGACAGCAGAAACATCATCTTCATTTTCTATTGAACAAAGATTGAATGTTATGAAAACAGAATTTACTTTAATATATTTTTGTGCAGCCTGGTGTAAAAACAGTCTCTGTTTCAATCCAACTTTAGTGAAATTCGTTCAACGCCATAAAAACAAATGCCAATGCCTCGTCGTTTCAAACGATGCAAATGATGAATCATCTGATAGACTCTGCCATGGAATGGGATTCATGCGGTTTCCTTTGGATCACCCAAATAGATCTGCACTTTACAGGTACGTTTGTGTCAGGAGTGTTGATTTCAATTGTGTCCCGTGAAAACTGCTGATGTTTGCACCACATTCTAACATGCATCATTGAAAACCAATAAAGTTTTTTGTCAATATCCAAGCAGCCTGTTGTTATTGTAATAGGAAACAAAGATGGTAGAGTTATAACATATTTGGGTAGAGAAGCAATTGAGTCCAACCCTGATGGGACCATAGATGCTTGGCAGAGAAATGAATCTGGCAGTACTTTAATTTCTAGATTTTGTAATATATCTTAATTGTTTTCTTAATCAGCCAGTATCAATATCATACACAATCAGATTTATTAATATTATAAAATACACCTATCATATACTACTGACTTAGATTATTAAGCTTACTTCTAAAATACACATATCTTAAACCGTCAATGAGTTCCGACGTGTTCAAAGCAAAAAAACACATAAACAATTAAATTCTAGTGCCCTAAAGTTTGGCAACTGTAGCAGATGTATGTGGGTTAGCTGATCGATTGGCTGATGGTTTGTGGATTTGAGGTTTCACCTGTAAGGACCAAACAAAACCAACTGTTTCTAATTCAACCACACGCTCCGGTGTCATGTGTGATGGTTTTCCAGCCATCAAATATCTATATTGTTTTCTCTGTTCTGCTACCCACTGTCCCAAACGTTTATTTCTAGCCCAACGTTTGGGAACCATGCAATTTCCAAACTCTTCTTTATACTCACGCAACTCTCTCATTCGATCTTCTCGTCTTTGAGGCTCTCGGACGACCCATTCAAATCCGATTCTATTGAGAGCCTCGATCCTTTCCGGACTTATCGAGGACGCTTTTCCAGATTTGAATAAATTACGTTGCTTCCTTTGTGATGTCACCCAATTCGCAAGCTTTGGATTAATATCATGACTTACATTACCATGCCCATGTTCAATGATGTATTGCTGAAGTTCTTTAATACGGTCTTCCCATTTTGTATTTGGACCACGTTGCTTTTTGAGTGCCCATGAAAAGCTAATTGCTTCCAATTTCCGGATCCGTTCCTCTGTCATATTGGAAGGACGTTTCTTTTCTCGAAGTTGCCTGTACTGCTCCCTTTGAGTCCTAACCCAAAAACTTAGTTTTGGACTTTCAGTATACTTCAATGGAACATTGCAATGTCCATGCTCTTCTTTGAATTTGGATAATTCATTGAGCCGCGCGTTCCATGTATCATGTTTCTTTATTTCCCATTCAAAGTTTAGATTATTGAGATCTTTAATCCTTGTTTCTGTCATATGACTCTTTCTTCCATTTCGCAGACGATAGAATTGTTGCCTCTGGTTAGCTACCCATTTCCCCAAAGGAAGATTCTCCTGATATTTTTCTGGGACGTTACTGTTACCAAAACGACTTCTATATTTCCTCAATTCTTCCAGACGTTTTTCCCAAACACCTTTTACTTTCTCACGTTCCCAAACAAAGCCAAGGCAGTTCAATTTAACAACCTTTTCCAAAGTCAAATGTGATTCTTTCCCCAAACTCAATTGCTTATGTGCTTCTTGCTGTCGTTCTACCCAATCTGCCAAATCTGGATGAGCCCCAGAACTTTGGGGTACACAGGTATCTCCGTGAAGTAGCTTATATGATTTCAATTCTTCCAAAAACTCTTCCCATGTTTTTGGTCTTGGTGGGATACCTCCATTGAGAGATGCATCATATAGCTTGAAATGTTTTGAATCATATACATTCCAAACAAAACCTAACTCATTCAATCTTTTAATCTTTTCGTCATTGAGACTTGTTTTTTTACCCTGTTTGAATGCTTTGTATAGATGACGCTGTCGATTGATCCAAGAATAAAAGCTGCGATCACATTGTCCTTGAGTTATTCGACAGTGGCCATTTTTGGCCTTAAAGATTGTTAGTTTTACAAAATTGTCTTCCCATTTTTCTTTATTGGTGGAACCTGGACTTTTTGTTGGTTTCTGCATTGCTGATATAGCTGAAGAAGGTGGGTCTTTCCTATTTGAATCTGTAATCCGCATTAGCACTGGTTCGAAAACAACTTTATCTGCAGCAGCCGCCATAACATCATTTTCCGTTGAAGGTCGCATGCTTGTACCTTCTGCACCTTGAACCACTTCTTTCACTGCATTATCAATAGCGTTTTCGATGGTCTGTACAACATCTTCATCTAATCCATTTGCAAGATGTATGCCTTCTAATTTATTTTCGATATTTGACGTATCACTGGAGGTAGGTATCGTTGAGAATCCCATATCTAGATCAGAAATAGTATTGTCATTATTTTGAGTAAGATTGGATGTTTCTGTGTGAGACATTTCTTCAGCATCTATTTTTCTTCTTTTTGGAATTCCATCTATGATTGTTTCGGATACAGTTTCTTGTTGCATCATATTACCGACACGTTTCGTAACAGTAGTTTTTTCAACAACATGTTTTGTAATGATCGTTTTTGTTGTTCTTGTTGTTGTTACATTATTATTGTCTTTTTTAGTGGTATCATTTGAAGTTGAAATTTTTGGAAAGGAATTAGTTTGGTTCTGATTTTCAACATTCAATTTTGATTCATCCTGAGTTCCTGTCACAAGAGGCACACCGGCATTGCAATGATATCTATCTTCTCTTTGAGTTCCTAAATTAGGAGATAAATTTTCCTGACTACTCTCTATTGTATGCAGTGCTTCTCCGTCTTGATTATTCTCTTTTGGGTTTAATATGGGACCCGATATCGTTGTAGATGTGCTACTATTAGCAGCATTATTCTTGTTGTTATCTGGAGACAAACAATTGCTCTGGGGCATTGTGGAAAGATTATGTTGAAGCTTTTCACAAAACTCGTTTTCTCTAGCCTCTCATATGCAAATTCCTTGTTTTTCCAGAGCGCAGCAGGCAATTTCAATTGAGGCGAACAACCCGCGCCAACATTCGTATGAGAATTGATACAACTGTTACGCGTAAGTGAAACTGTCACAGATTGAAAGCATATTTAACGTAGGTTATTAAAGTAATTTACGTGAGGTAAGAAACCGGTTTTCTACGTGCACGAGAATTAGGTCGATGTAAACTCGATTTTTACCTCTTTAAAAATGAAATGAAGCGAGACGATGCTCCAATAAATTCAGGCAGTCATAAGAATTAGAGACATGAAATCTAACAGATAATGATTCATAAAGTTTTATTGAAGCTTTCTAAAGCACATGAGGATTATTTTTATTTAATTTGTTCGGTATTATACTTTTTTATACATAAACTTTAAATAAGGACTTCCTGATATTGTAAGAATCGGATTTAGGAGCATACACAACAACTACACATGGATATAGCTTGGGGCATGCAATCAATTGAAACTCCTGAATTTATTGTGTACAAAGAAGAATTCGTGGATGTTTCAAAAATGTTCTCGCATAAAAATTCTAAATCTCCTGTGATGTCAGTTTTTTGTAATTCTAAGCCTCTTAATTCTTTCAGTTCACCAAATCTAGATGGGATTTGGCCTGTCAAGTCATTGTGAGCAAACCCGAGATATTGCAAATTTCTGAGATCACTTAAATCAGAAGGAATCTCATTTTCCAGCATATTCGACTTTATTGAGAAGTACTCTAGGTTTTTTAACTGTCCCAATTCTTTTGGAATTTCCCCACCCAATAAGTTTTCATCTAGATCAAGAATTTTCAATTTTTCTAACATTCCTATTTCAGAAGGGATAGTGCCGCCTAGTTCATTACGACTTAGAGAGATGTGCTCTAGATTTGAAAGTGAGCCTATCTCCCTGGGTAGAATACCTCCGCCAATTACGGATTTATTTACAATAATCATGCCTGTGATCTCGCCCTCCTCATTGCACACAAAAGGGTAGTATTTACACGGTTCTACCAATACTTTTTTGCCTTTATCAGCTGATTTGGCTTTTAGAAATATCGCCTCACTCCATGTACTAGTTACAACAACTCCTGCAACGTACTCTTGAATTAAAAGACTCTTATCGTCTAAAGTGATCCAGCCCTGTTCCACTCGTTTCTGTATTGTTGTACTGAGGGTATCCCAAACAAAATACTGCAATGATGATTGGTCGTCAACTAAATCCTTTTCAGATACAAGCAGAGCAATATCTCGCATAAAATCTCTGTATGAGATAGGAGACGTCGATTTTGCTTCGTGTGGACTCAACTTTTTTAAGGGAATTGTTATAAGAGAAATAGCAAGCGCTAAGATGGCTAAGGCAAGGAATATTTTTTCACGATATTTCTTTTCTTTTTTAACAACGACACCTTCAATCACTAACGTTTGAGTTTCGGGACGATCTAAATCATCGTCAACCACTGGAAGATCATCAGTTGCTGGAACTGCAATGGGTAAACCTGAGGGAATAGCTTGCTCAGTTTGAATCATGTCCTCATGTAGGCTTACATCTAAGTCTTCAAGGTCTAATTGAATAGCGACTGGTGAAGATATAACTGTACGTACAACGCTTTTACCTTCCCTTTCCATTATTTAATTTCTTTTTCTCTTGTTGACTAAAACAATTTTATTTGATGAATATTGTTGCCATTCAAAAACAGTACCGTAATAATTTTTGTATTCCACGTGCCTCTAGAAAGAAAGAACGCAACAATAAAAACAGCAGCAATAACAACAACAACCGCAATAACTTTTTTGACTCTTTAAGTAGAGAAGAAAATTATTAGCTTGTAAAAATATCTATCTAAATAAGTTACGTTTCGAATAAGTCAAAAAAATATGATCTATTTAGAACTGTTCGCATGATGGAAATACTTTATTAAGCCATCACAAAATTTAAATATATGAACGCATTTTCGTTTGACTTTAGAAAAAAGTCTGAAGTAAATTATGACTTAAGTAATTCAGAAATGACTTCTTTGGTTCTGTTATTTCTGAGAATTTTTAAATCTCAAGCCTGTTCTCATTTTATTCAGGTAAGTAATCCTGCCGCTAGGCCGCACGATTAAAGCCTCAAATATAAGTATGGTCTCGAATATATTGATTTATTTAGCAATCTATTTAGACCGTGCAAGTAGGTATATAATCAAGAGAAAATGGAAAAAAGAAAAGTGCACAACTCCATTTGACATAGGTATGTAGGTTTTTGTTTACTTCTTAAGCCTGCTTCGGCTTTTTAGGTGGCTTTAGTGCGGATATAGAAACGGTCGTCAAATGTTGAAAAAAACGTCTCTCACAATTCTATTCATCAAAATGCAACCGAATTTGTAACATACTGAGCTTCTACGAAGCCCTACGAATAGATTTACGACTCTCCAAATTTTTACAAAATTCATTTAAGCAAAATATTGGTTCTGTACAAAAAATTAGGGGAGAAAATGCAACGATTGTTGCATGGGGAGGAAATGTTTTCAATTGGGAAACAAGCTCATAATGTGTTTCTTCTCTTTCCGATCATATATCTTGGAGCATATTAACACCTCCAAAAATATTGCTCCTCGTCCTCTTCTTTCCATGTAAAGTTTGAGGATATGAAAAATAATTGTTCATACATGATTTTGACTACAATACGAAATGTTTTACAGAATAATAGCATAGTACTAATCTACTGGTGTCTACACGGTTGTACTCCCAGTTGCAAAAAACTACGACTTGTATCTAATGCCGTACATGACACAATAAAACAACTCGGAAAACCCAAAAAGGTTCCGTCATTTTAGCAGTTAGAGATCGAAAAGATGCATTCAACAAAACCAAAAACAGTGCTCATGAAGTAGTTGAAAAGATAAATACAAATATTTGTACACCATGAAAATTTACAACTATATTGTTTTTATTGCATTTATCTTGTTATTTAAAATTACTATCTTCGCGATCATCATGATCAACTGCATATTTTATGGTTTCATAAAGGCTCATTACATGTTAAAGAAATCTGTGACAGCAATATCTGAGTATGCTATAGATGACCCAAAGCATTTCAATCTACCATTACTTGGTACACTCACTACAAACCAATTAGTTTGGTTTGATGAGACACACAGGACCTGTCTACTATCAAAAACATACCTTGTTGAGGAAGAAGATGACCAGTAGTTTTAAGCTGTAAATATGATAGATAAATTTGTCTTATGCGAGTTGTTTGTGCTGAGAAATATGGAGATGGTTATATACAAGAGAAATAAGCGAAAGCTTTCTCTTATACAGATTGCACCATAATCGTAGAAAATGAGTATCAGAGACGGATTTGTAAAGAAGTAAAACAAGTAAAATCCATTCCAATGGAAGAAAATGTCAAAAAAAGGTGGATGGGTTGAAATAAAAAAATTGAAAATGAAATTTTCACAAATGATAGTTTAGATAAAAAGGTATCTCAACCAGAAAAATAACATTATTGGAAGGTTGTGGACTTACTTTTGTGAAGGATTTGGCAAAGCTCACATCTGTTGAAGATTGTAGAAGCCTTAAAATTGGAGGATTGTTGCTTTATCTGCAAAATCTGGCAATGCTCCCAGAAATGTAACAAAATGTACTGGTCTCTCTGGTTTCATCAGTATAAACAAACAAACAGTATATCGCATGCTCTCCAAGCTAAAAGAAATGCAGTGCATCAAAATAACTATTTCGTCTTTTATGATGCTCTTTCCTTGATGGCTAGAAAAGACTCCATAAAATTTATGAAAGAAAATGGATATTGCAATAAACTGTTAGGCCATTGAATGAATTAAATGACAAATACACACGTTACAAAGATAGAGTCGTTGGATATCTTCCTTACCTGGTGATGCCACTTTATGCCCATGTATACCAAGACCTGCATGCAGCCTTCGAATATCACTGAATCTTAACACAACGCTGACTTCAAGATGAACCTAAAAAATCTCAAGAAAGACACCAAAAGCAACAATGGAGCGTGATTACCTCAAGATCTGGGTCAGTCTTTGCCGCAGGGTGGGGGCTGTCCATCTTCTGTCCAAATCCCGAGAGATATTAACAAGGTTATCAATGGTTCTTACAAGAAACTCTAAAATGCTAGAGGAATTGCCCTCCAGTATATTGCAAGGAAAGGGTGCCATACAAGTGAGTGTAAGGGGAAAAGAAGCAAAAATTTGGGAGGGAAAAGAGTCAAGATTGAGACTTACCATTTGGATGATGAATGGGTTCATGCAAGTGCAATTTCTTTGATAAGCAAAGAAGTTGAAAAGGTGAAATTCGACACTCACAGGGATTCCTACCTGAGTTTATTGACATTTAAAATAAAATAGAAATAATTAGAGGTGAAAAAATAAATAATTAGAGTGTGCATGATTAATCCAAATCAGCCATACTCAAGAATAAAAGAGTCAAGGGAAGGATGATTATATAGAGTTCAAGAGGACAAATGAGTAATGAAATAAGTCCTAAATACCTTGAGCTGGTTGTTGTTCACTCGTGTGAGGTTCACTCATTCTAGGTAACTGTCCATCAGTAGGAAAGAAGAAATTGGGGGTTTTCAAATTGAATTATAAGCTCATCAGAACAAATTAGGTTTATGAATCATGATGTGTAATGTAGTAGAATATATTATACCTTAGTACACAAAACATCGTGTGACACAAGCATGTATGTGTGACAGCTTCATGCCATGGTTCACGAACAACACTATATTAATTAGAAAGTAATGCTTATATTCGATTAAGTTGATTTTGAAAAACGAAAAATTGCGCGTAGTGGGTGCATTGCTTTCCAACCCTCCCAAAACCAAACCCCCCATCAACATTTGTCCGTCGATGCTGGGTGGACAATTCAAAAAACGAATCAATAGGACCGCGGAAGAACATAAAAAAGTGATGCTCCTGTTATAAGCACATTGGAGAAGACAAGATAAAGGTTAGTAAACTTTTTGGGGAATATTTAAACAAAGTTGATTATACTAATATGCTTCTTCTGTGATCAAAAATATTGCTGGTGTCATTTTCTCTGTTTTTAACGAGCTCCAAGCTTACCTGCAGGCAAGCTTATTGTCTTTACCTTAGTGTTGTAATTCCAAACTATGAAGAAATGAAGCAAATCAAGGGACAAACTTATTTAGTTGTTTTTGAAGAAATTAGAATCTTACTACTAGTAAATTTTTTAATAATAAACTTACCTTGTTATCATTTCCCCTACCTCATTCCCAACAACAGAACAGAATTGGTATTCCAATTCACCAAGAACCAAGTCTGGTAGTAAGCCAAAACGCAGGGAGAACAAGCTGCAACTACTTTCAAATATATGTTCCTGAAATTTAGATAAGGATGTCTGCATGGGTCATTTCTTAGCACTATTACTAAATCATATAACTAATTATAATTAAAAAATGCAATAGTTACAAACATTCAGAGTAACTGTTTATATTTTACACATATCTCGTGGATGAATAAATGAGAACCCATGTTGTGTACTTTCTTTTAGCTTTAGTATTAATAGATTTTATGAATAAACACTACATGATACCTAGTGACATTATGTGGTATCATTTAAAATAGGCAATATATACCCTTGCATTAATCGGATTTTTTAACATTTAAACTATTTTTTTGGAGTAGTTACACTAATTTTTTAGAAAGCAGGTTATAATACAAATAAAAAATGAGGACACTGTAAAATTAACGTAGGTATGCATGGAAAATATAAGATTGTCTCATTTTTTTTGTTCTGGCTAATCCAAGGGTATATATGGCCTATTTTAAATAGCATTAATTACTTGCATTACTTCTACTTTGTTCTCATTTTTTTCTTTGTATTCTAACCTACTTCCTAAAAAATTAGTGTAACTACTCAGAAAATTTGTTAAAATTTAAAAAATATCTGGTTGGTGTTAGGGTATATATGGCCTATTTTAAATTACATTAAAATACTGTATATGGTACTTCATAAGTGCAGCTGTCTATAGTTTTGCCAAACTTTGATTTAGCAAAACTAGACTTACTACAAATTTTACAGCGTCATAACTGATATAATTTAGACAATTTAGTATTATATTTTAGTATGCGACGCAGGTAATTCAGCTTACAAAGATATTTGAGAGTGGCAATGTCATCATCAGCGTCTGCATTTAGCATCCCTACCTTCACTATCTGAAGGCAATTGTTGTGACTAAGATAAATTTATTGCAACATTAGAAAAATGATTTTACTTGACGCAAATGAAACCAACAAATTGAATGCAACATAATTTTCTTATATCCTTGTGTGATTGATTGGCGTTTGGATTGAATATCCAAAATTAATGAAGCTTCTTACGAGGGCGTAATTGCCTTAGTGGTTAGGTGGTGCACTAACCATGCCAGTGGTCACTGGTTCGATTCCCGGTGGGGGGTCATTTGACCAATTAATTTTCATTCCACCATTTGTCCAATTAATTAAATTAAATGCGTAAGTCCTCAGCTTAAGAAGGGCTAGTGTTTCTTTGGACCCTCTACTTGTATGGTTCATTGAACTACACTTAAAATAAGATATATTAATTATTATTAATGAAGCTTCTTACGACATTACTCATACAGAAATGAACAAACGTGCATATCAGTTGTATACATTGTTCAGCAGTATCGTATCACTCCTAGACATACTACTTCCAGAAGTAATTAATTAAATCAAAATTTATGCAACAGTAGATGATTATTAAACTCTTAAGTAGTTTATGTCACACTAAGCCAACTAACAAGAAGTGTGTATGTCTGATCTATTAGAACGATTGATAATGATGGATGTAAATTCTTAAATTATGCAAGTACATGATGCCTTTCTTTCAAAATCACAATAGATAGATAGAAGCTTTCCTCTTCATGTTTGGTATTGTCATCTTTAAGAGAGGCTTTGGCTGTTGAGTATGTAGACTTCCATTTGGAGTATCTACTTTTACCTTTTCTCACAGGTATGTCCATTGAAGGATCTGTCTTTTGATCATGTTGGTTTTGATCTCTCTGAGATGACATCTTATGATGATTGTGTTGAGTGGTGTTGATCTGTGTTTAGTACCTGGTGATTGCCACATTGTAGTAATTGCATCAAAGAAACAAATACAGAAGTCTTTGGAGTATTTGATGATTTTGAATGAGTTACAGATATATATTTCATCAAACTCATGTAATATTTTGTTATTGGAAGTTTGATTTTTGAATGTAAAGTCATGATTTGGGTGTGATTTTGGTATTCAAATTTGATTTCACCACTTGAATATTTTGGCTACCATTATCAGACTGGTTTAATTGGTGAGAGTCTACATTCATAGCCAATCTTAGCACATTGTTGTGTATGTATTCTTCTTTCCAAATATTAGCAAGTTCCTTATCCTCCTGTCTGTAATGTCGCAAAATATTCAAAAGTCTCTTATGTCTTAACATTGGGTCTTTACAAAGTTTCAAATTTGAAAGTGGGGGATCCTCCATCATACCATGTTTGCAATTTAGCCAATTTTTCCATTTCTTGTAGACTAATCAGTTGATTCTACTCATCAGCCCTTTGCCAACCCTAGATATATGTTCCTGATTTTTATTCTGTCTCTCAGTTTCTCTTTGGATTGTGGGTCTAAGAATCTAGTTCTAACTTTCATACTATCCATTATGACACATCTACATAATTCTGGAGAGCGAATTTCCTCCTGCACACAGAAAGATTATTATCGCTATCATGTACACTTATAAAGTTAGGTAAGTTGCATGATCTCATGATGACTAGAATGACTTCCCCATTTTTCCATTATCTTGATTATAATCAATCCCCTTTCCTTATGTCAAGCATACATATGACAATAACGGCGCGAGTGATTATAATATAGATAAGTATACTTTGACGAGTTTTCAAATATTCCTAGGTAAAATGAAGGTCACAGCTGTCTTCAGCATATGAAGAAATACCTTGCATAAAAGTCTCTAGGGTTTTTTCCTCTAGTAGATCTTTAGTCCCGGAAAGCTATAAGCAAATCCCCCTTACATACATTTGCCCCTTTTCAAACTATCCTAGGGCCCGCAATTTCACAGCATGATTAATTCATACGTCATCCTATTCGTACATACGATGCTTACGATCAAGATTCTGATGTCCTTTTTCTGTGAATAAAATTCCGAGACCTAGATTACGAAGGAGAAGAATCAAAATGAACAAAAACGAAGATGATCAAGTTGAAATTGAAAATAAGAATAGGTTCGAAATCATCGATACTTCTTTTTCAAACTCAGAAAATGCAACTGACGAAAGTGATTCCGGAAATGGGGAAAGAGAATCATCACACGAGAAATTCCGAAGACTCATTTTTAGCACTTGTCTTCCAGGAGAAGACTCTATTATTGGACCTATCGCCAACCTTTGCTCTGCTACACTAGGTGCGGGAGTGTTAGCTCTTCCCTTCGCAATATCCTCTGCTGGTATAATTTTTGGCATTTTTTTACTCATTATAGCGGCCGCATCAACGATTTTGTCCATTGACATGTTGGTGGAATCATGCGCTAAATCAAAACAAAAATCATATGAAACATTAACAGTGGCTTTATTTGGGAATGCGATGGGATGGATAGTGGAAGGTTGCATTTTAGTCTTCTGTTTTGGAGTATGTGTAGCATATATTGTTGCCGTTGGAGATATTTTAGAGCAAGGTGTATTGGGCAGCTTTCAAAACAATCAACTGCCATCATTTATCACAAGGGAATTTGTTATGGTTTTGTTTTGGTTATTTATAATGTTTCCTCTATCACTATTTCAAAAAATCAACGCTTTACGATTTGCATCGCTTTTTGGGGTCTCTTCTATATGTTTTCTCGTGTTTGCGGTGTCATTTCATTCTATCAGAACACTCTCTAAACTTCCATATGATCCGGACTTGTATTTACCCTCAACTAATTCCGAACATTCAACTTCTACACACATAAAGTTGTGGCCTGATAATTTTGTTGACGCTATCAGGGCCTGTCCTATCATCCTTTTTGCTTTCAACTGTCAAATCAATGTACCTGCAATATTTGACGAGTTAAAACCGGTCTCTAACTCACATCATTCTTCTCTAGCTATGATGAACAAAATAACACGTGGATCCATCAGAACTTGCTTTTCACTTTACATCGTTATGGGAGTTTTGGCATATCTTGAATTTGGAAAAAATACACAAGATAATGTGTTGAAAAATTATTGTGTACAGCTGACACATGATCCACTTATGATAATAGCATTTTGTGGAATAACAATTTCAGTCGTACTTGCCTTTCCCTTGAACGTCTTTCCAAGTCGTATCACATTGGATATTATTGTAACTAGATTTTATGACAGATTTTTTGAGAGCAATGCTGATGTGCTGACTGATTTTGACGATAATTCCATCGAGGCGTTACTTCTTGAAGATTCATACTTAACGCCATGTTATGAAGAAAATGATGTTTTGGAGCCTTCTTCATCACCTCCAGAATCATTATCGAGACGAAGTCAGATTAAGCATTTTTTTTTGACACTCATTATATCTGGTTGCGCATTACTTGTTGCCATCGTTGTACCAGATATATCACTCGTATTTGGGCTTCTCGGTGGTTTTGCTTCTAGTTTGACTGGCCTGATTATGCCTGCTGCATTTCATCTTAAACTTAGATTATCAGAGTCCAGGAAATGGAAAAAATTGGGCGCCTGGGCACTCATATTAGGAGGGGCATTAATTGGAACCTTGTCCACGATTGTGACAATTGAGAGCATATTCCAGACCCCAGATAAAGTGGATGTATGTTCATCTTGAATAAAACAGTAATCAGCCAAAAGTAAATTCGAGGCAAGTAAAAAGTTTAAGAGAATAATCGTATCAAAATTGACTTCTCAGAAATTGTTGCAATAAAAAAGATTCCACATTGTGTAATTTTCAAGATATTTCTTAATAATTTTAATCATGCTTTTCGTTTAAACCATGATAAAGTAACAATGCATCAACTTTGGCATCTCTTCCACGAAAGTCGCTGAAGGATTCACGAGCCCCGACGCTCCCACCTACTTTTAATATAGATTCTCTGAATTGGCGCCCTACTTTTTCCATTGCTTCACCTTTGTCGCTGGCTTCTTGAAATGCATGAAAAGCATCAGCACTCAAAATCTCTGACCAAAGATAACGATAGGATGAAACATGAATACCGTCCGCATTGCTTTGAAAGATAGTATCCAAGCTTGACACATCTCCTTTCATAGGAATATCGTGTGGTATGTATTTTTCAGCAAGTCTCTTTTGAAATGCAAATATTGATTCCTCGCCATCTGGATTAAAGATGGAATGCAAGTCAATTTCCTAATGCAAAATCAAGAAACGAAATAAAGAGTGTTGATTAGAACCATACATAATTTGATGTAAAAGGAATTGTATCGAAGCATTCGTAACAAATTCCTTACCATTTGACTCAAAAAGATTTGGACAGGAAACTTCAACGCAGATTCATGATGCCGTTGTATAACAAGTTCTTCTTGAATATCATCAATTGGATAGTCCGTTGGGAATAGGGAGCTCAGAACAGATTTCTCATACAGCCAGTATTCCATGAACTGGATTCGGTCGCAGCAAAAATAAGGCAAAACACTAAGATCGCAATCACAATTTTTTCTTTCGAGAAAAAACACACACACACATAAAAACTTACTTGAGCTACAAATTCTGATGCATCTTTTTCAATAGCATCCGGTCCAGAAATGGGACCATACTCTACATCGGTCAAAAGGAACTGCAACATATGACCAAATTCATGGAACAAACCTTTTAAATCAGAAAATGACATGCGAATTGGGGAATCGTCCCAAACTGGGGGATTCATGTAACAACTTAGATACACTAAGGGTTTCATTTGATTATCTCTCTTATCTACTATTGACCCCATCCATTCTCCTCCCTTTTTGACGTTTTAGAAGTATGAATTTTAAAATATTAGTAAGAATACATGGGTATTTATTTGTATATAAGAGAATGCTGTTTTAATGCTCACCTGTTTGTATGGGCGGGCGTAAGGATCTAAATAGAATGAACCTAGAAACGCATCTTCATTGTCTTCATCATAAACATGATATAATCGAACATCCCGATCCCACATATCCAAACTCTTTGAATTACCGTCCGAAGCTTCAATACGAATTCCAAACAGTCTATGGCATAGATTGAATAACCCCTTCAATGCCATATTGAACTCAAGATGCCCGTCTACACCGGCATTTAGCATTGCAGTTTCACCAGAGACAATAGAAGTCGCCAACGGTTGTACTTTCTCTGACACGATATCATGCAATTGATTAACAATATTTAGATCAGGAGCCATATTATGCTTGAAAGAGGCTTCTGCAAATGAAGAATATCCCATAATCTTTGCCATTGATTTTTTAATGGAGAGAATTTCATACATAAGAGGAATTGCTTCTCTAGCAGGCGGACGGTTGCCATTGTTGCCTTTATAATGACGAGAGAATTTACTTTCGATTTCCTCAAGTCGTGCTTTATAAGACAGAAAGGTCTTATCCGTGAGAAGGTCGCCACCACTTAGACTATACTGAGAAATGATTCTAGTTAAAAGTTGTTTGCGTTCTTTTAGTAAAGGAAAATTATTTTCATCGTGGATCGCATCGATTTCATCTTCAATCTGAATTAAAAGCTTTTCTAATGCCTGTACAAGGATAGATGAGTAATCTGAAAAATTATATTCTTTGATCTTCAAAAATAGTTTTGGAGCAATTTCTTTTATCTCCTTTCCACCAAACCCAACACTCCTCATCAGTTCTAGTAAATTTCCAAAATGACGCAAAGGGAAATCGATTCTGTCCATTTCCAAAAGGACTTCTTCATATTCTAGCTTATGATTTTTAGATAGTGATTCTTTTAATTTTAATTCAAAAGACTCAGTTTTCTCTTCGAATTCTTTTAAAAGCTCATCAAGTGCTGGTTCCAAATGTCGTGGTTCAATCGTAGAAAACTTCAAAAGTGGTGGAAAAGATTGTGTACTATCTGCATGATTGTCGGCGTGCTCTCTTACGTCCTGAATGTGTTGAAGGAATGGATTGGGTGGGTTCAATTGTCCAGTTTTTATCAGATCTGTTACAAAGTGTGGTACTGTAATTGAGGAATATGTGGCTGTGTTTTCTTTCAGAGCATTGTGCCTATAAAAAGTTGATTTATTTTGTTGTTTCGTCAATGTGGCAAACGGATGCAGATATCTCGACTGCTGAGAGGAGAAGATCTTTCTTTTTGCAGTACTGGACCTTGCAGATCTTAAGAATCTTATTGCTAGCCGCATTGTCATGGTTTATGTATATGCAAGATGATGCAATATCTGACAATGAAACTTAAGCTAGTGAAAGTATGTTCTGTAAGGGTGATAATGCATCATTTTTGTCCTTGGAAATGTGGAAATACGTTGATGTGGTTTACGTAATTCTTGGTATTAGAAATTGAGTCACACAAAATGAAATTAATCTACTCTCTTAAAAAAATGTTTTATACGCATGGTGGGTCTACTAATTTGGTTTGTATCAATTGCCTTTGCTATCCTCCTCGTTTTCACGATCTGATGAGCAAAGTTCCAACAATCATTTCAAACTAAAGTACGCTCAATTTTATTCTATAATTAGAATCAGTTTTACATTAAATATGACAATTTAATAATCATTGGAATATGAATAAGATTTATTTCGTTGTCATAAAACTTTGTTACGAGGAATCTTTCCATGACGAAACATGGATTTTAAAACATGAAATTAATCGTTTTTCTTTGTTGCCTTTAGAATAAGTGGCACAATAATAACTAGCAATATACCTCCAATCAACAAGCCCAAAATAATAGTCATCTTCAGATTTTTGCACCTCATTTGCTTTTGCAAGTCTGTACTCTTTTTCTTGAAGACAGCTGCTTGCTCACTTAGTTGATCACTTTGTTGTGCAATTGTTTCTGCTTTTTCTGTATTTTTCAGCATAGATGCAATGTTGTCCTGCATGGTACCCTTCACAGCGTCAACCTTGTTCATCAAGGCAGAAGCTTTATCAACTTTACTTACATCTTCGTATTTTGTGCAGACGCTTGAAAGCATAGATTTAGTTTTTTTAGATAATGAATTTGCTGAGGCGGAAGATGCTTGGAGCCCGTATTGTTCACTGAATTGAACGTACAATTCCGAAAGCATGGTGATAGCCACACGGGTTGGATATTTCTGTCCAGTTACAACAGCAAGACCTGAGTCAAGGAATTCATTTATGTTTTTTTTACATCAGAAAGAAAAAGCATCACCATTAAATTAATTGAAAATTTTCGAATTTGTTGATGATTGACAAATACTCATTTGGAAACACGACTTACAAATTCCCTCTGCATCAGAACCGTACACTACTTGATGACTTTCTGATTGAACAACCTTGAATCCACCAATGGACCCGCCCTCACTTACTCCTGCTGGAGGATCACTGCTTATAACAGCTGAAACAGCCTCTGCATAATCTTTATCACGCCCTCCATATAAAGAGCCCGATCCAGCTCCTCCAGAGGACTCATATTGAGAAGCATGATCGTGTTTGGCCAAGACTGTAACTTCAGCTTTGTTGCTTGTGGCAATAGAAAGGTCAGTTAAATCCATTCCATCGTCATCATTTCCAAATGGGTCTGATCCTGCTTCAGACTTTCCCTCTATGCGGAGTACAACAACGCAACGGAGCTTATTATCAGTCATTTTGCTGGTTTCAAGATCAAGATTAAACAACAGACGCGAGACTTGATTTGACTTTGAATTTGGATTTGGGAATGACGTAAATGACTGTGCACGTAGCCCTAGGTATGATTAAAAAATATTATCTTTGAAAGATATTTTTATTCGTTGGAATCAAGCTATCAAACATTTCGAGAATAAAAATGAAATACACTTTACGTCCATTTAAAAACTTATTACACATGATAAAAATATTTAAATAAAAATAACATTTAATTATTTTGTTAAGAGCCGTAAAGACTTGCTATGTGTAAACAAAATACTGTTACGTGACGTTAACAGAGTAATTAAATAGAGAGCAGGATCAAGTCCGTATCAGAGACATAAAATATGAAAAAAAATGAATGCAAAGGAAAGACAAAACGTAAAAATTCTTCACGAATTCAAGAGTAATAGCAAAAGGGATTTTGGATCCTTTCCCGTATTTCTTTTCTTTTATTGTGTTTGCCATATTTTTATATCCAAATAAATGATGAGTAGCTTGAGATTGATCGTCCATGAAGAATTGATTTTAAATTTATTCTTAGACAGGATTTTTGTGGTTTCAAGAAGCCGCGAATACGAAGGTGCAGTCTCCGACCGCCACCGAGAAATTGTATTGCCTACGTCAGCATCACAATTAAACAATAGAAATAATCTCATTATTTCTGAACAACAAAAGAATTTAATTCAAAACTATATAATTTAGCGCTCTTCATTGAATGAAGAATCCCGCTTTAAATTCTAATTTAATTCAATTCTAATTTTGAAATAGTAGACTAGCAATTTCGAAGGTGGTAAACAAAACTATTATTATTACCTCACAATTACAATAATTTGATTTATTGATTAGCCAACGAATTGCTTCATTGCCGACTAGATCGTTTACTTTCTAAAAAAAAAAGTGAATGTGTAAAGTACAAAACAAGGAAGATAATCAACAAGTCCGTCAGACCAGCCCAGATAACGATCAACCAATTTGGGATATTCCAGTTCCTAGAAGACCCCAAAGAATACCACCAGTCTCCATCAACGACATCAGGAGAATTTTAGCGGCAACCGAAGAATTTGACAATCGAAGTTTCGATACCGTAATCGACGATAATTGGTCATTTGCATCCTCGGACACAGCAACAACAGAAGGCTCAGAAGATTCCCAAGACGTTTAACGAAAATTCCAAAATGCTCTTACCAAATTTCGAAACATGGAAAGATTTCCTACTCAGAAATCCAGATAGGCTGGCTTATGATGAAAAGGCAGACTGCATCCAAAATCTCATCGACATCGAAGAGAGTGCGGTCAACAACTTTCGCCTGTTATCGGAGAACAAAGCACTGGTTTGTATTTCAAAATCTCAGATGGGAAAAAATTTACAACTCACCTTTTTTCATTCAATCAAAAAACCCGCCATTTTGAGTACAGAATCCGAATATTTTGCCCTAACTGGATTCTCTTCCAGGGCATCAGCAGTGCGACTAGATCCTAAGGACCTATTCAAATTGTCCACGAAGAAATTCAATTTCCCCTCTTTCGAACAACTCATGTTGATCAAATCCGAAGAGGACATCAAACAACTGGCCCCGACTAACACAATGGATGACGGAAAATTGGAGCATCATGCCCTTCTCCCGCCACTTTTATTCGAGGAACTACTCGACTTGGAAGACCTTCGCCCCCACAGTGTTCTCTTATCTATCTTGAACAGGATTAGATCCTTGAAAGACGAAAGATCGAGCCCAGCAAAACCACAAATTTCATCAGCAAACAAGCCGAAAAATTAGCTCTTCCCCAAAATATAGATCTTCGAGCAGAAGAAGATTTGAAAGTTAAATCAATGGAAGAAGGAGCAAAAACACTGAGTAAGTCTTTCAACGATAACTCACCTCACCCAACACTATCTTGGTTGATGCAGCAAATCCAGTTGGTCCTAGATTCACACGAAAATCCACCATCAATGCACCGATTTATGTTCGAAAACACATCAAAAGCAGCAAAATTCAATTCCAAATTGATCAAAAATTATGACTATGACTTCGTTAAAACTTGTAAGAAACAAAGAGGGTCAGTTGTAAGCCCAGGTACCGAATTCAGGAATATAAACATTATAAAACCACTATTCTCTCACCATGCCGATTGGAAGGAACTTCGAAATATCATTTCCAAAGGTTGCGACTATAAACTTGAAAACATCGTGGATGAGAAAACTCGAAAAAATGACCTAAATGAAATGATCAAAAGAGGCAATCACAAATCTGCCCTGAAATTAAAAAATCGAAAAGTTTTAGAAAAAGCCTTCAAAAAGGAAGTAGAAAAAGGATGGACAATACCGATTACACTGAAAACCATCAAACGAATAAAGAACCTATTTGTAATCCCATTGGGAGTAGCGGATCAATTTTCAATCGATGAGTTGGGTAAAAGAATACAAAAACAACGAGTCACACATGATGCATCTTTTCCCTCACCTTCCGGAGACTCTGTTAATAACCGTACAATTGAAGCTCTCCTTCAACAATGCATATATGGTCAATGCTTGAGAAGGGTCATCCACTCTGTTCACAGACTAAGAGAAGCATTTCCGAAGACAAGAATAGTGATGAGTAAATATGACTTAGACGCAGCTTACCGTTGGCTACACGTCCTTCCCGAACAAACGATCCAATATGTCACTGTCATCGATAAAATGGGATACATCCCACTACGTCTCCCATTCGGAGTCGCAGCAGGACCAAGTATTTATAGCACTGTTAGTGAAACGATTTTTGACTTAACGAATGATATACTTCAAGATAAATCATGGAATCGTGAAGCAATAAACTCACCAATAAAAAGTAAACTCTCCAAACCCATGTTCTTAGACGACACCATCCCATTCGCAAAAGCGGAGAAACTAGATGTATACATTCCCTTGCGGACTACTTTCTGTGATGGGTATATCGACGATTTCTTATCAATTGGGTTAGACAAAGATGATAATGTACAAAGAAGTCAAGAAGCACCTACCTTAGCTGTACACACCATCTTCCGACCAGTCCATGAGAATGAACCAATCGGGAGAGACGACCCAATCTCCATCAGGAAGTTAAATGGAGAGGGCATCCCAAGTGAACAGAAAATAATGTTAGGTTGGGTGCTTTGCACTCGCAACTCAAAAATATACCTACCAAAGGACAAGGAATTAGCCTGGACACTGGACATCAAAGAGATTCTGAAAAATGGCTCAACAATAACAAAACAAATGGAGTCAATAATTGGTCGTTTCAATCATGTGGGCTACATAATGCCTACCGCAAGATATTTTTTAAATAGACTTCGACATCTACTCACCAGATGCGAAAAATACGGGAGACAGCACCTCAAACAATGGGAAATCGATGATTTCAAGCTGTGGGAAAAAATTTTACAACATGCATTGAACAATGGTGTGAGCTTCAACAATATAACCTGCACTAAGCACACAAACCTCATCCTTACCGACGCCTCCGAATACGGCCTAGGAGGATATAACCCATCGTCCGGAAGGGCATGGAGATTCGCTCTCCCTAAATGGATGCATGAGAGCATGCATATTAATGTCCTCGAATTCATCGCATGCACAATAGGAATCTGGTCAGAAATCATTTTTGAACAAGAAAAAGAAAAAAGCAAGTTTATAAAGATCCGAGCACTTACCGACAACTCCTCAGCCGTCGGTTGGCTGTACAAATCTAGTTTTAATCCGAAAACACACTTCCTGCATGACAATGTAGCAAGAAAGTTAGCAACGATTTTAATGCAAACAGAAAGCTGTATATCTTCCCAACACACCCCCGGAAAGAACAACATTATTGCCGATTCTTTATCCCGAGATTTCCATTTAGAGGACAAACAACTCACCTTTATCTTGAAATCACTCTACCCTTCACAGGTGAACCAGAATTTCAAGATCTATCCCCTACCCATCGAAATTACATCCTGGATATCCTCGCTCAAAGCCATTGTGACCAAGCTCTCGGGACCACCGTCAAGACCAGAACGAAGCAAAACGGGAACTTTCTTCGCTGGGGTAAGTTCTTGGAGCGCTGTGGTATCGAGGATCAATTCCTTGAAGGACACAGCAGGGACACACGAATCAAGCTGATATCCGCATTTGCAGCCAGTACTCGAAGAAATGAATTTGGCTACACAAAGAAAGCCAGACTTTGTGGTGCAACAGTATGCGCCGCCATCGGCGACGTATGTTCGGCCTTTCGGCAGAACCTTCGGAGCGACCCGACTCTAGACCTTGATGAGAAGAGATCCATCATCATTGCCAGACAACTCAAAGGTTACCGTGACTCAGATCCGGCGACAAAGCACCAGAAATCCCTCCCTCTTGGAGTCTTCAGGAACATGTGGCGCAACAAGCTCACCATCCGAAACGAAGTAATTGGCCAACTAACCACCGGAGCCCTTTTCTTTGGAATGAGATCATGCGAATATCTCAAAGTAGATGGGGAACGAAAAACAAAACTTTTACGTGATAGAAATCTTCGTTTTTACAATAATCGAAAAGAAATAGACAAACTAAAGAATAAACACTTACTCTTTCAAGCTTCATCTATAAACATTACCTTTGAAAGTCAGAAGAATGGAGAGAAGGACGAATCAGTAACAATGCATGCAAATCAAAAAGAACTTTGTCCTGTTTTGGCCTGGGCTTCAATAACCCAAAGAATATTAGCTTACCCAGGTACATCTTTATGTCAACCTGTTAATAGAATACTGGTAGGTAAGCAAATGTCTCTAATTACGTCAAAAGAAGTCATCAAACACATACGATCTACAGTTAAAACGATAGGTAGAGATGTACTAGGATTTGGTCCAGATGACGTAGGAGTACATTGCTATGTTCCTCTACACACAGTTTGTGCGCACAGATAAAATAATGATTCAAGGCCGTTGGAAATCCGACGCATTTCTGATCTATCTAAGGAAACAAGTTGAGGAATTCAGCAAAGGCCTCAGCGATCTTATGATCCACATGAATAACGAATATTTCAACGTACCTGACCTACAACACGAAGATACACATGAAATAGTCTCAAATCCCAACGACCCCCGAACTCGACATCTTTTCTCGTTCGCATCCTCTCTAAATACACAAAATGGTCCTGGCTCGCAGAGTACGCAAACAAGACCAAGCTTTCACCTATGGTCCTAATGTCTCATATACAAATATGGGTTGTCGCAAACCAGGCATCCATTTCACACTATGAAATAGGCATTAGGATTTAAATAAATCCACTTAAGAACTACGTAAATACGTAGACGTATTTGAAGTGGAAAGTGAAAGTAAACTTCAGAAAGCAATGGGTAAAGACATATCATTATTTTACCCGTAGACGAAGGACGAAGGTATTGGCTCATATCCCGATCCATATCCTAGCTACAGACAACAACAGGAAGCTACCGTTGAATGCCGCTAAGTAGTAGAATAGATAGAAAATGTGGAAATGAGCGACCGTTGAAAATGGAGAGCATCAGGGGAAACATGTCGAGTCTTCTCTCACTTCTTTTCTAAATCACCAAAACACATTAATCAAACAAACACAAGAGACAGACTAGACATATTCAACAAATGATCAACATTTATCAACAAAATTAAAAGATAGATGACATACAACAACTATAACCTTTTCATTTATCCCATCTTATTTATCTTAACCCTCGACGAATACCAATCCCGGAACGCCATTCTACTCATGTTCAACGATCTTTTGCTTTCCCTGTCACTCGTTTCTTCATACAATTAGCGACATCTATATCCTACCCATGCCAACTCTAACTCCAACCACGTCTTGTTCAATGACACTATCACTCTCCCTATTCTCTTCAGCTCCACAAAAGAATAAAAAAATGTTCTCCATTATACTATCGACATTGCCCTATAACGACATCAAACAATATTCTTCTAGTATATCCATCGTCTATAACAACGCAAAGAGAACATCGCCTCAATCACGAAATTATAGCAACGTATTATGCAAACATACATGTCCATTTCCCTTTTCATAATACATAAACAAATCATTCTATCCCCAGATAATCTTCAAATCCATTTACTCTCACAACCTCAACAATGTTCGTCAGCCTAATTTCTTCATCCTACACATCACAGAACTTCATGCGCACTATGGCACCAACCCTTACATATTCTATGAATGATCAACAAACCTCATTCCTTTCTTCCATGTCTAAATACACGTCGTCTTCAAAACCCAAACAATGCATACGTTCACCATACAAAGATCACTGCACAAACGTCATTATCCATTCCATCTGTTAATGATTCAAACAAAAAATACAAACCAGCTCATATATACACAACATGTCGACAACCTTTTACGAAACTTTTATGCAGATACTTCAACCTGTCAGACACTCCAACGAACTTTATAACTTCCACACCACAATTTCTTCCATATAAAAATGATAATCTCACGTAAAAATATCAACACTTACGTATAATGTCTATACATCACTATAGCCTCTCATTCATCTCTATTTTTAACCTATTTCTCACAAATTTAATACGAAATTAAATTTGCTGTTCATCTTTTCAAGTTTAAATTCTACCATGTCCGTTCTTCCCCCTATCTCAGGAAACGAAATCACTGGTCGCCTATCCAGCGATGGACCTCCCCCTTCCTTTTCTGTTCCGACAGCCCATCCCATCCTCAAGTATATCATTGGATCCTCAAGCGATAGGCAAAACCAACTTCTCCTCTCCCCTCATGTCGAAGGTATTATCCTCATTCAAAATTCGAAAGTAGTTATTCTATACCTACCTACGATTGCCTTCGATCCGTCTACCGATCCAAACGAAACCAACCCTATTCTTCTAGGAGCAGCCGGTACTTTCTGTTCTACCGCTATTCCATCTTCTATCGATCTTTCAAAAGTTCTCGCAAACTTCCTCATCCTCACGGAATCCACTTCCCCTTCCACAACGGAAACATTCCCATCTGGTAATGTCTTGGACCCACGACACTTCTCCAATCATCCCGACAAAGTCGACAACGCTCTTCCTCCCACCTCCTACCAGTCTACCAAATGTGTAGCAGTCCCACTTGTCTTACCCAAAATCAAAGGAACTAAGATCATTGAAGGTTCTATCATGAACCCAACCGTCTTAGCCTCATTCGAAGGATACCACCCCGCTGCGCACACGTGGCTCCAACATCATATCGCTCATGCGACACTCCCACCCACTACCATCACTGCGGACTCACTTACTGCGATCGATGATGCTTTACTACCTACATCTCCTATGCAAATTAAAATCCAAAACAACCCACAACTCCACCTCAATGTCCTTTATGAAACCGATCAGGACATTTCTTCATTGCGCAAACAGGTTCTATCTGCCTTGCAACAAAAAATGGCCCTGAACACTGCTAAACACCATGGTGTCCCCACCGAGGATCTTAACTCCCACGGACCAACCAATGCTCCATCCCTCCCCGGGGACATACTTATAGACAACCATACCATGCCTGACAACTTCAGTATCGGAGGCACATCTATCGAAGGGAAATATAGAAGACCCCTCAACACATGGAGGTTGTTCCTCTCTTCCATCGGCAATGATGGAACTATCTCCCTCCCAGTCTTCACCGATGCTTTCCTTGAGGGATATTCATCTTCTTCTATCACTGAAAACACTCGTATCTTAAACAGTTCTATGCGCGAACACGACAGAGCAAGATCAACAAATACGAGAGATTATCTTCATAAGCTCATTTCAGACAATCAATGGAATAACGCTACAACTGCACTGTTTATCAACGCCATCCTTTTTGATTCCCAGCTCGATGAGTTTGACACTTACCTCCAAACATCTATCTCTCTCCTCACTTTTTTACCTACACCCCACGCCTCCATGTCCCAGGATATCCAGTCCTTCCTACAAAAAACTAATGTCGAAAATCTGGAGGCCATCGTTGGTGAATCCAACGAAAAGAAACGAAAAATAAATTTAAAAACGTTTCAAGGCGGTCTCCAAGAAACACCTATTCAGGTACTCACCGGCCTCGCAAATCTAGAATCGAAATTTTCGTTCATGGTAGACTACGAACACCTCCCTCCAAAACAACAACCTTTATTTGTCCAGTGGCTCAACAACCTAGCCAACGTCTACTCTTCTAGGGACTTCACAAAATTCTACGAAAAACATAAACAAACTTTACCTTGGATACCCCATACGATGGTCAACCAAGTACAGATAATTTTCTCTCTTACAGCTAGGGTTGCTAAAAGCTATACAAACCAAACTGCTCTACGAAAGGACAAATCCTTACCTCCCTCTATTTTCAAAACTGTCCACAAAGCCTACAATGACATCATAGCGGACATAGAAAGAGCCTACTCCGGCGCTAGCTTAGGCTGCTTCGCAACCCCCCCTCCTTCCTACGTGCCCCCACCACAGGCCCCTCCCAATCAGAGACCTCGCCTACACCCACAAACCCAAATTCCTCTATCCAACCAACGGAATCATTCTTCTTACCCATCTCACTCTTCACGCCCACAAAAGCGCAGAGGATGGTTGCAAGCTACCGGGTCATACCGCTGGCCCAAACTCCAATGTGGTTTCTTATGTAATAAATTTGCCCAAGTGGATTCTCAGTGTACTAACGATTCTTGCACTCTTAAACACCTCGTCTTTCCTCATAGCTTCTCAGACTCGGACAAACGCACCCTCTTTGAATTTGTCACAAATCACCCAAACCTATCCTTCGCTCCTCATATCCGATACGCTCCATCCTCATCTCTCTCACGACCACCTCAACAATCCTCCTCTGGACCTCCCTCATCGGGGTCATCATCCCCACACCCACAGGAAAATTCCGACATCAACTCTACTTCTCCTTCTACCTGAAATGTTGCGGCGAGCACATTTGATACGTCTAGCACACAAGATAATATTTTCTCTCCACAATCACCCAATACTAAATCCATCCTCCGCTCTGGACCTTCTATTCCTAACCCTTTCAAGTCCAAACGAAAAATTACTTTCCGTGTCCCTCAAAACACTAAAAGAAATAAAATTCTAAAAATTAATAGAAAAAATATTACACCTTATACCAAAAACTCAAAATCTCGCAAACGCATATCTACTATTCCTTATCTTCCAGTTACTTCATCAAAACATACTAACAATACTACTATATCTCACACTCTACTTCCCGTTTCTAATATCTTATCACAAAACAAATCTTCACGAGGAGGCCAAGACCTCCCTCTCCCCAACAAACCGAAATCCACCACATCTCATGGCAATCCTTCTCCTATATTCGCAAAATCACTCACACACTATTACGGTAAGTGCCCCCAACAATATCCTTCCTCTACAGCTTTGATGAAGTACAAATTCGGCCAGCCATCAACCCTCCACTCCTTTACATCGGACAAAACCTTCGATCACATACTCATTTTCATATTCAAATCAGAATATATCCACTCCACTGACCTCATATCCCTTCATAGGGTACACCCACTATATCTCCACCTATATAAAATGATCCAACGCTTGCAATCCTATGATTTCTCTCCACTCTCGATGCCCCGGCCCGACTATGCACAGCAAACGTCAATCTCTATCGACCGGCGCATGCTTTTCATGTCCGCCCTAATGCACTATAACTTCCATGCGGCATCGGTCATCCGATATAGCCGAGGAAACTACACAAATGACCACCTATCTCCTCATGAGATATGCGAGTCCCTCACCGGTATAGTCCCAGCACATATCCTGTCATATGTCCGCCGGGCCTTAGTTACTGGTGCCCCATCACAAATAAACGGACACTCTTCTCTCAAAAACTTTAACACTTATTTCAAATACGGAAATCATTCTACTATCCACCATCTCGATATCTACCCCATTTCTAATCCTCATACATCGTATCATGAATCCCCTCGTGAGGACTCACCTCCACTTCAAGATTAACCACATGCTTGAACTTTCGCTTGTGTTTCTCTACACCCCCTACATCGCTTCGAGGCACCTCGAACAATATACTCCCCTTTCTAATTTCTACTATCGATCCTTGAATGCCATACAATATTTCTTCGTCTTGTCCTGCATAACAAAAAGGACCTAACACCTCTACTCGGTCTCCGACTACCCACACATTTTCCCTAATTTCCATCTCCACGATTGTACCGTCAATCGTTTTCATATACCCTTTCTCTACTTCGCCCCTCCTCTTCAGTTCATCTAATGCCTCATTGATACTCTCTTCTATCTTTGACCTTTCTCTCACAATCTCCCCATCTACTTTCGTCTCCTTCTTCCCTCTCTCTCCCGCATCTCCATTTTCCCCTTTTCCTCGATTCCCAACTTTCTGAGCATGCGCTCGTGCACCACAATGGGCATTGTTTTCTTTTCTCCCTTTTCCTTCTTCCATCTATAAATATATCCTCTTCACTCCTATATCGAAGGTTTTTTACAAATTTTCCTTCCCCACACCCGTTCCTGAGTTATGGGCTTCCTTATCATTTGCAACGTGATTGCTGCTTTCTTTCCGTGTGTATTTCATACACACATTAGTTCACTATGGTTCCTCAAATTTGGGCCATATGAAAGGCAGATCATACTCATAGCTACATAAATATATCTATTTAAGAAGCTACATTTTGACACAACCTAGAGATTATTATCTAATTATATTATATACTAATCTGATCATCTTACGTCACAATGCAAATGACTCATATCACAGGATCAAGGCGTTAGGTATGAATCGCATACGATTCTTACCCGTAGACGAAGGACGAAGGTATTGGCTCATATCCCGATCCATATCCTAGCTACAGACAACAACAGGAAGCTACCGTTGAATGCCGCTAAGTAGTAGAATAGATAGAAAATGTGGAAATGAGCGACCGTTGAAAATGGAGAGCATCAGGGGAAACATGTCGAGTCTTCTCTCACTTCTTTTCTAAATCACCAAAACACATTAATCAAACAAACACAAGAGACAGACTAGACATATTCAACAAATGATCAACATTTATCAACAAAATTAAAATCCGCCCGCCATCCCCCTTATGAAAGGCAGATCATACTCATAGCTACATAAATATATCTATTTAAGAAGCTACATTTTGACACAACCTAGAGATTATTATCTAATTATATTATATACTAATCTGATCATCTTACGTCACAATGCAAATGACTCATATCACAGGATCAAGGCGTTAGGTATGAATCGCATACGATTCCAATTTGTAGCTTAAACAATAAAACTAGTTATTGATAACAAATTTAATATTATTACGTACTTATCGTAGCTAGTCAAAATGAAGCTTACGGGGGCAAGGAATGAAGGAAATGTAATTAATCTGTGATTATATTCCGGATACTCCCAAATGTGAATAAGCCAAAAAAATCTATAGAAAGCTCAAAATTCGTTCTCATCAAATTAATAATGCAAGCACTTTTTATTGTAATACTTGTTAAAATTAATTAATGAATTCTTTGCTCATTTTCTGGAATAGTGCATTTCAATTGCTTTTATCGGAATCATCTAATTTCACTTCAGTTGGGAAAACAGGTGCAACGTATTCTGCATGTCCTGGCGGTGCCCATTCGAAGGGTTCAGGTAGTTCAGCCTCATCTTCAGCGTCCAATGAGGGGGTTTTAACTGCACTTACATCTTCCTCTTCATCAGGAGTTGAATCAGTCAGAATTATGACACCACTAGTTTTACCATCAGGTCTAACTGGTCTGTATCTTTGGTTCAAGTCAAATTCACAATAATTGGTTTGGTATTTTGTAACACGAGATGGATTTGACACTCGGAACGAAACGGGTTCTGGCTCCTTCTTCTTTTTGGTAGATTTTTTAATTTCATCAGAACTTGTAACTTCTTCTTTATCTTCCATTTCCACATCACCATTGCTGTTCTCTGGATCCTTATCTGTAGCGTCCTCAACTATGTCGACACTGTCCTTTGTATCAATATCCATGGCTGAGGCATCTTTTCCATCTTCTGCATCTTTGTGTGCACGTTTTCTAGCAAGACGAGCTTTATTTTTTGCTGTAGTGGAGAGGGTCACTGTTTCCACCCTTTTCTTTTCCTTTTCCTTCTTTTCTTCTAGTCGTTTGGGGTAGGCAAAAGTACTGGGTTTTGCATTACATTGAATTTCAAAGTTTTTGGGGTATTTGAAGTCCTATAGGAAAGGTAAATGATCAAAAACTTTAGGTTTAACAATTTCAAGCAATGAAATGGAGCAATTTTTCATCGTACAGGAACATACCTTGTTTAGTCCGATTGTCAAAGATGGTGTGAGAGCCATACTTAACATATGCATCATGGGATACCAATGCCAATGCTGAAGCCAAAGTGCTAAAGCGGCTACTGTTGAAACCTTTGTAAAGCCATTGCTGCTACCCATTTGTAGAGAACAATTCCTTCCACCAGCATCAATAAGACCGGTTGAAATAGTTGCACCCATCTTCGTGAGGGTACTTTGGTGCTTATCACTAACGATAGTAGTAAGTTTTTCCCTGAAAGCTTTTATTTTTTTGGCGTTGCATGAATCAGACTGTTGCATGTATATCATAGCAGTCGCCATATAAGCTCCCTGACGTACAAAGTCTGTCATGTCTTCTAACATGGGTTCTAACAATGCAATACTTTCAGCATCGCCTGATCCAGCCATGGCAATTCCTACTGCCATACAGGACGAATATCTAACATGGGGATTAAAACTTTCGAGAAGTAGTTTCACAAGTTGAGGAACACGCTCTGGAGTTTTATATAACACAAACGCCAATCCAATTACAGCAGCCATTCGAACATCATCATTGACATCTGAAACGGCTGTGTGTAGAAGAATTCGAATAGCCTTATTCGAACCAGTACCACAATAGGCTAATGCCAGAGTATATTGAGCCCCATATCTAAGTACTGGATCACGGTCAGCACGCATTTCTTCAATAATTGCATCAGCGTTTTCTTCTTGCCCGTAGTTGATAAGAGCAATACCCATTGAAATACCCCTGATGATTTTCTCGTGCTTTGTGTCCCTTGCATAATCTTTCAGCTCTGCAATTGTTTGTACCAATTCTTCATTTTGAGACGTTGAAGAATTTGAATTTCCAACACCAGTACCAATGAGCACCAAACCAATAGCGATACCAGCAGCTTCACCTGAAACAGCTGAATCGGTCTCAATGAGTTCCTTCAACTCTGCTACAACCTCTGCATCACCAGTCCCAAAGGAAGTCAATCCAACGCCTAGAGCGGCACCATGGCTAATCACTTCATTCGCATGGGAAATACGAAGATGATTACGAATAAAGTCCGATGTTTCTTTACGTTTGGCGTACGATGATCCTACGTGAGAACCATGAATAAGACCAAGTGCATACAGAGAGCCTCCTTCTGAATATCCTCCAGCAGGAGAAACAGTGTTGGCATTATCATCTGAAGGTGGAGCGGGAAGATAGGGTTCTAAAAGAGTCATAGCTTCGGTAGTGTGACCAGCATGTAATACTCCCAAGGAGGCGGTGGCAGAAAATTTCGCCCAATTTGAGGCCTTCCTCATCCAATCAAGGTGATCCCTCAAAAAAGAATCATTTGTCGTGCCAGCGTTCAAGTATGCGTGAGTTACTATAGCACAATGATGCAAAACTGAATTTCTTGATCCACCACGTTCTTCGAGGCTCTTCTTCAAGTTTGCCATGATGCGTTTATCAGAGTCACTCTGTTTATGCAAGAAAGAGAGTGAAAGTTCCGATGAAAACCCTCCTACGAGTACTTTGTTTACCTTTTCATAATTAGCCCAGATTTCATCTGATCTGGTAGAAGTAGAATCAGAATCTGTTTTTGGATTCTTTGGTAAGGACTCAGACACCCTATATACAAAATTTTGATCTCCAGAATCAACCAAGTCAAAACATAACTGATACGCCAGAAGAGCATTATCTGATGAGGCGCTGGAAGAATCTATCAAAAATGTGAGTGTATCAGTTACTTTGGATGGTGAGTTCAGTAATTGGTGACATAGTGTCAATATAGAAACGGTGTATATATTACTGGCGTTGGTGCTAGAAGATTGTTGTTGCTGTAGTTTATCTGCAATGACTTCAATAACTTGACCACGAAAGTTTTTGGTTGGGATGATGGTGAGGGCTGCATTCAGAGCATATTGAAGAGTTGGACAAAGAGTTCCAGGTGAAGGAGGAGGACAGCGATCCAGAACTTCCTTTACTTTTTCAACTTGACGAGCTTCCAGAGCAACACCGAGTGCATGTGTGTATTGTTCATCGTCATAGCACCGTTGAAACATGAGCTGTACAACTTGTTGTAATTTTTCGGAATCAATGGCAGCAATTTCTTCATCTAAATTTTCTCCTTCCAAGTCCATCATTTCGGAATCACCATCAGAACTTTTTGATGAAAGCGAGCTATTTTTCATTTGTTCTTTCTTAACATATGCGTCAATAGCAGCACTAACAAGGCTTTCTACATAGGCAGAAGAACGATCGTTGACAATATCGAAATTTTGTGATCCTCCCTCTAACGCCAAGCGAAGAGCCTGATTCGGTTCTTCTAGATGAAAGAACACACGTGATGCTACGGCTGCGGCTGTTTGACGAACAGAGGCATCCAAGGTGTCATCCTCCGCCATGGCTTCTAAATCAGGTAAATATTCGGCAACTTCGTGCCATAATGTATCAACAACTTTAAGAAGACGCTTAAGTGCTGCTCCTCGCAGAGTAACATCTTCCTCGGATAGAAGAGCAAGTAGACCTGCTGCTGATTTGGTGGATTTTGTTGGAACGGATGGCGGGGCCATTGTTGTAGATAGAGCCATTTTATAGACAGCTGTTATTCAAGAAATCCAACCTCGTGCAGTTTATGTCCTTGATTTAATGTAAATGAGTGGTAGATAACTACAACTGATAAACCTGATGAATGCAGAGTTGACTCTGTTCAAATACGCTAGAATTAATTGCCTCCTTCACAAAGTTAAAATGAAGGGAATGGAAAAGCACCGAAATATCGGATAGATTTTGATGATCAACTTCGATTTCGATCCGATAGAAGGATGCCTAATCATTTGATTTCGTTTCTAAGTACTTTGACTCCATGACGTGGCTTTTCTTTATCTTCTAATTAAGAAAGGAAAATACGCAAAGAATACTAAAATCTACGTTGATGACAATTTTAATTTTAATTCACTATTTTTTTACTGCATCATAATATTCATGGATGAAATTGTTCCTATGCCCATTTGAATTTGGACATGATTTTTCACATTACTACCCCTAATTATTGATTATTATTCATTGCAAAGTGAAAAAAATGAAGAGTTGGTTCCTAACTATCCTTCTGAGCATGGCCAACATAATATCAACAAAATCCTTTTTCAATCACAAAATAGTTGCTTTTATCCCTCAATCGAACTCACGAGGTATCTCTAGACTTAATACCTATTTTTCATCATTCACAGATAGTTCCAAAAACAGATATATTTCAGCTCATGCAGCTGCAAAACCCCCTCATATTAATCGAATCAGATCTCGAAAGTTGCTCCGAAGACATTTCAGTTATGATATAAATTTCACCAAACTACCCCCTTTGATGCAAGAGACATCGTTACAATTTTCATCGAGTGCAGAGAACATTGTTCAAACTAACGATGAAAAGGACCCAAAAAGTGATAATACAAAACTATATAACTACAATGGAGAAACTGTGCTTTCAGCGATTGAAAAGAGTGTACATCAACTAGAAATATCTAATGCTCCAGAACCTTTAATGTCATCATGTCACTTGCTTTCCTATGCATTGGATCTACCTTGGGCCAACGGATTTTCTACATTACTGCAACTTTACGACGATCGCAAATACATCATGCCAAACAATGAAAATCATTCCCTGGCGTTCCGAACACTTACTGAAAGTGAAGCACGACACTTCAAAAAAATGTGCATCTCTCGAGAAAATAATGAACCTCTTCAATATATCATAGGGAAGTGGGATTTTTATCATAATGATATGGTGATTTATTGTCGAAAACCAATGCTTTGTCCAAGGCCAGAGACAGAAGAATTAGTGGAAATAATGATTCATGAAATTAACAGCTTGATCAAGAAAAAACAATTAAGTGATAATAATGATAAAAAAGTACGAATTTTGGATGTTGGTTGTGGAACTGGTGCAATTGGGATCGCCATTGCGAAGCAATTTATGAATGAAGCCACAAAGATCAAAAATGAAGATATTCAAATGGAAGTTGTGGCTATTGACATTCTACAGGAAGCGGTGGATTTGTCCACGGAAAACGCTCGTCAAATTTTAGGAAAATTTGATGCAAGCACTCGTTGCGACAAGATACAAAATAATGGCGTTGAATACAAAGCGATTATGGTACCAGCAGCTGACTATACAAACAACTCTTATGATAAAAATGGGGAGCTATATAAATTCGATTTCGATATAGTAGTGAGCAACCCCCCTTATATACCATCGTATGATATGGAATCTTTGTCCTCAGATGTAGTTGACTTTGAAAGTGAACTTGCGTTGTGTGGTGGTACTGATGGCATGGATGTTATCCGCGATATAGTTAGACGCCTTCCTGAATGGACAAAATTTCATCTAAACAACGAATATTCTCAACATACAGTGTGCTGGATGGAAGTGGATACATCCCACCCAAAATTGATACAAGAATGGTTAAATAAACGAGAAGATGAGAATGAAATTATCATTCTCTCTAAGGAAGGAACAAAATACGGTTGTAACGTTAAATTTTTGGAAGGTCGTAAAGATTTATGTGGAAGGGATCGTTTTGTTAAATTGAGTGTCACTAAGGAAGAAATTTGAGTAGCGTATGAAATGCATTCATTTAACATCATTTAATTTGTGAGACTGATAGAAAAAGAAGATCCTTAATTATTAGATCGTCTATCACAACAGCTGGGTTGTAAAGTATATTTGATAAAAATGCAAGTATTCGTCAGACATTATAACATATTGAAGCTAAAAAAATGACAATTAGAATTATGAAGATGAATGGAAATTCTAATTCAATAAACCAACGAAAAAATCACAATTTCATTTCAACAGTAGTAGCTGTAATGCCAGGCCGACACCTACATTACATATCATCATACAAATTTTCAACTTCAGGGTAAATTGTCTCAAATGTAGCATCGACAGGACTAACACGATGATAAACTTCAGAACCTATGATCAAAATAACAACACAGAAAGCGTAAAATGAATCCATAACTACACCAATGTTTTCACGGACGCGTAAGGTAAACTCGTACCAATACATGCTTGCAACTGCCAATATCACTCCAGCACTAATTCCTCGATACATGATTTTCGTCGCTCCAGCATGTACGATTTTATCGACAGCAATTCCTACTAGAATAATAGAAAACGCATATAAGAGTACTAATCCTCCTGCGAGTGAGCATCGCGCTGGTTCCGCATATCCATGACGCTGAACGTCGACATCCAGTGTTTGCGTTAATTCAAAGCATTGTATACCATGCATAAAGTTTTTACTGACTTCTTTGGATGGATAGACATCAAGCCAAGAAGTATATATTTTTTGTTGAGGCCCTGTCAATATGTTTTCGTGTTCCAGTGGAGAATAACCCAACCCTTGCAAAGAGTAAAGCAGAGGTGAAATCAAAACTGCGATCAAAAACTGGAAAACGCTTAAAATAAAATTGAGATTGTTTGGGTCAACGGGTTGTTTGAAATGAATGAGTGTATGTTCCTTGTAAAGCGTAGAAGCAGCTGCCAAAAATTGAGCACTACAAAATACCATCGTATTCCAAGCTTTTTCATCGGTCATTGCATTCTTAATAAACAAAGCTGGGTTCAAAATATGAAAAAATGCAGGCATTATCCCTAACACAACAGCAATAAAGATAATGGACGCCCCCCACACATGTTGTTTGGCTAGACTTGAGCCCTCAATAAATTGATCCGTGGCAACGTTTGTATTGTCTTCATCTGATGGACTCATACGGTCAGTCGTTGTAGGAGAGTGATTGTTGGCAGATGACGACTCAGATGTACGATAGGGACTGAGAAATGAGTATTTTTCGATGCATTTTGTCATATAGACAGTGAGGGGTATTATTAATTGCACTATTAAGACTGTTAGCACTGGTGTAACATGAGATCCTGAAATGAGGCTGAATAAGAGATGGATGGTATCTATCAGTGCCATCACTATAACGAAATGAACAATATCACTATGAGCATATTGAAATATGAAAGTAAGAGAAGGAAAATAAGGTGAAAGATAGCATTACTTACGACCAACATTTGCGAGCGGTATTCCTAGAGGTTTGATTTCAAATTTTTTATTGACAACTCCAGAAATTAGAATCCCAACACCTAGAATAAGAGCATGAACACCTGTAATTACTTCAGCCGAAAATAATCGGAAAGGTCCAGCTTTATCAACCATCACTTTAAAGCTTGAAGATTCAAAAAAAAGTATTGAGTAAAATTTAAAAAAATAAGTTTCATCCAAACTCTTTCAAAATGTGTATTCAAGCTTACCTAGCTCGTTCTAGAGCATATGCAAAAGCAAGCATAAGAAACCAAAAGAAAACAACCAACTTTTGCTTTGTATTTGAATATTCTTGGTTTCCGTTTTGATTTGGATTATATTGCATTGGACTATCCCATATATTGTCCACATCTAAGAGTATGGCAGCAATAGATTGAATCTTTTTGTACTGATTTCTCACAAAAAGGTATAGTCTTTGAGAAAATTTCTGTGAGCTAGATGCGTTTCTATCTAGACGATCTACGGAGTCTTCGTCGTCGTCGTCATCAGAATCTTCATCGTAGTAAGAATGTTCAGATGTTACTGTTGATCCATACGATTGTAAAGCATTTGAAGATTGATGGATAGTTGTGTAATTAGGATCTGATATTCTCATTATAGGCTTTCTTGTATTATGCTCTTTATAGCTTTTGCATTCTAACCTCTTTATTTTGATGACTACTGATACCGCTGCTATTGCCAAGTGAACAACAACGAGTGAAAAGTTGAAGTTGGTTTGGAAACACGCATCATAAAAAAAATATTAGAAAAATTAAAAAATTAAATAAATTAAAATATCTTTGGAAATCATTTTTATCATTATCATTGGTTCTTAAAATTGTAACTGCTGCTTTACGGTAAGTGACTGCAACGATGATATAAACGAATCCATGCTCTGGCTGAAATCATTGATTCAATGAGGCCTTCTATTTCTTCCAATGATGCATGCTTGATATATTTGATACCGTCATAAATATTAGCTTGATTGGAGATAGATGGTTATACTTCAAGAGCGCAAATGTATTGCGCTTCTTTGACAATCGCTGACACCTGCTTGGGTTTCTTATTCTCTTGTGCAACATTTGATTTCCGAAGTCAATAAGAATTTGAAAAGAACCATTATCAAGAAAAATATTTCAATTGCCTTAACAAAAGAGTAATAAGCATATCATGAGTCTATGGTCCAAGTTTACAGCAATGGGTTCGCGCCCAAACAAAGAAACGTTTCCAGAACTAGTTGAATGTTTAACATGGGTTCGATTCATTGTCGGAATGTCTTTTGGTATTTGTGAGTATCAGAGAAATCATGTATTCCTTTCATTTCTTTTCAATTGATTGAAGACTTCATAATCTTTGCTTCTGCTATAGAATCGCTAACTTTACAATTTTTGCCTTGCTAAATTATCTTCATTGTTGTTCACAAATATCACTATAAAACCTATAACCAAATCAATATTTCATAAAATTCTATTCTCTATTGACTTGTATCAAATTGGATATCAGTTCAAGGAGTTCAGGGAGCACACGGAGGAAATGGCGTTTTGATTGGAGTCAGTGTTATTACCTTCATTCCATTAATGTATGTTGAAAACTATCTACGTGCTGATACGGATTCCTATTCAGGGTTGACATTTGCAGGTGTCTCTAATGCCTTTTCATTAATGATTTTGATTTGGATATTGATGTTTACTATGAGCCATCCAGAAGAAGAATTGAAATTGAGTCAAGTAATTTTGAGTAATCTCGTGGATGGCAGTGGCGGCGTAACTAGTAAAGCCGAAGTTCCGATTGCTGACGAATTTTGAATTTTCAAGCAACATTATGTATTAATAATTAATACGCCTAAGAAACTTATAGAATTACTAAATGAGCAATTGAGGACAAGAAAATGCTATAATTCAAGATTATTAGGATTGTCTTTATTCGATTTTTTTGACCTTGACCCATATTCTTTCGCAGCTGTTGTCATGAGATCCATGGACTTCTTCTTTTTCTTATTTTTATCCTTTTTATCATCATTATCATCATCATCATCATCATCTTGAGCATCCATTAAGGTTCCATCAAAATCAACATCCATATCTTCCCCATATCCTCCATCGTAGGAGGACAGAACAACTCCTTTCCCACGAGTAGTAGAAAAAGAAGTATGGTGTTTCGATGCGTGTGTGTTTGTACCGAAAACATCACGGTCGATCACTTTACCTTGCGGTTGAGATTTATGGAAACTATTCAATTTCAGTGTTTGTTGAGGATTGATTGGATTTTCATTTTGGGATGGTTTGTCATTACATTCATATCCAAGATTTTCAAAAATAGAAGTCTTTTTGTTTGAGACTTCGTTTTTAATTGTATTCGTTGTTTTCGTTTCTGGTTTCTGTTCCTTTTTCTTCTTTGTGGGAGGAAAATATTCTCCAATTCCACTAAAAATATCATCATCACTTTCACTGACATTGCCTTTTGTCTGGTCTGTATTAGATTCTTTCTCCAATGGAGGAGAATCATCATTTGCATCCGTTTCTTCATTCTTTTTGTCTTTTTTCATTTTTTTCTTCTTTTTAGCTTTGGGGTCATTTTCAATCATTGGTGGTATTAAAATGCTTTCAATTTTTTTGAGAAAGGAATCATCTAGGGATGTATATCCTACCCTATTGTTGGAATCATCGACTAGATCAACAGAAGTTTCACTTACGACACTATTTCTGGAATCATGTTGTTGCTGCTCATATTTTGATCTAGTATATTCTACAGGAACCTCCCATGCTTTGGATTTATCTTTTGCGTTTGCAAGTAGATTAAATGTTAGAGTCGATCTTTGAAGGTTCCGTCCTGCTAAGGAAGTTGAATGCAGGGTGTAATGTTTATGATTGTCGTTTGCATATTTATGTTTGGAGAGAAGATATTGAATCACGTGTTGACCAATTGCAGTTGACTTTGGTATGATAACTTGCAAGCGATTAATCACATCTTGACGAGATAAATTTTGGTTTTTATTTTCAGCTTTTTCATTTGATACTTGTCGGCTGTTCGTATTTTGCATCGCCTGTGATTGTAACTTTTTTTGCTCTCGTTTGACCTTTTGTGCCAAGGCTAAATCCAATCCTTTGACTAAATGCGTGTGTTCCTCATCTCCACCCAAATATTTAGACATATCTTTATCATCAAGAGCACCTGCAGCGGTCTTCAATAAATCTGTGGTACTTTTATAATCAATATCGAGACCTTTTCGACGTTCTTTAGCTCTATCACGATATTGATTTTGGGATTGTTGTGATTCATCCTTATTTTTTCGTTTTTTTGAATATCCGCTATTTTTCTCCTTCTCGGGTCCATTATCTTTCTCATCAGCATCATCCTTGTCATTCCGATTACCGTATTCGTTGGATGAAACGGAGCTATCATCATTCACATCGTCATCACTATCTCTAGTGCTTCCATGCTTTTTTCGTCGTTGCTGTTTTTTGAATTTAAATTCTTCTTCAACTGCCTCTCGTGCAATTTCTTTCGTCGTTTTCGCTTTTGCTCCTTTATTAACTAAGGCTCGAAAGGCTTCATTGTCCATAATTGCGATTCATGTATTAATTTGCTTGGGACTGGGATGTTATAATTTTGTCTACAGTGCTGATTGTTAATAATTGTAAAAACTTAAAAATAAAAAAAAACAAAAAAAACAAAAAATTGACTGAGTTTGGCGTATACTGCTGACCGTACAAAGTTCATATCATGTGTGTGTGAAGGCAAAATTGCGATCATCTTTTGCCTATCGCTGTTATATATTAAGAAATACTTTGCATCATCATGACGGACCGTGCGTCTCGATTGTCCGCACTAGCCGCAAGAGCCAACAAAGTCAGATCCACAAAATCGAATTCCAATGATGCAATAGCGCCCGCAAGTGATAACGTGCAACACGAAGACGACCAACCAAATCGTCCTGTTGTGAAATTTCGAAATTATGTACCCACCAATACAGCACTGGAGCAACAGGCTTCCACTCCTTCTGACAAGGAAGAAACCACTCTGGAAACGGCTGAAAGTCAAAGTAGTCACATTCAAAAAAAAAGACGTACCGAAAATAGTATAGATCTAGAACAAGCCTTACAAGAAGCAAAGCAAGATATTCGCACCTCCGCTGATAACATCAATAACAGTAGTAATCCAGATGCATCCGTGGCTTTGTTTGGAGCAGCACAGAAAATTAATATGGATTTGAAACAAGATATACAGAAAAAGCTACATCGACTGGAAAAACGTACACAAAAAGCCATTGTGGACTTATTACGAGAACGTTTGGAAAAAGAAGCGCAAGAAGAAGAGAATGAAGATGACGATGATGGTGAACTAGATTGACACAGATCAATGAAGGATACCTTTCTTGCATTCTATTCCTTATATTTGATTTTATCATCTTAGCTACTACTTTTACTTTATTACGCAATTTTAATATTTTAACATCTTTTTAACTTGAATGATCCTCGCTTTTAGATCACATTAATAGATTGGGATTAAAAAATATAAATTGCTCCATCATGAATCAGTAATTGATTTCTTTATCTTAAGCAAGATTTTTGTATTTTGAGACTTTTTTCTTTTTCTTTTGACGCTTATTTTTAGCTCCTTTCTTCTTCTTTGAATTTTCGTTGTTGCGTGCTTTTACCCCAACATCCTCTGGATTATCATCGCCATCATGAAGCCAGTCGTCTACAGCCAAACCTACACCCTCTCCTTCATTTCTATCACCCCCATTATATGAATTCGTTGATTTCTTTATTTTTGGTTTAAGTTGGAGTATTTCACGTGTTTCTTTTGTCAAAGGACGACCATGATACAAATGTCCGGGTAAATTCGGGTTCAATTCCGATGGCTTAATAGAAAGAGAACGGGTATCCTTTCGAATGTTTTTTTGTTTACTTCGGATTTTAGGCCTCTTTTTTCGTTTTGGTTTTTCAATATTTATATCTTCTTCATTCACTGCACTTGTTTCATCTGCTGTAGGATCCATTACTGTTGGAGTTTGGTTTTCAAGAAGGGATGATTCGATTGTTTTGCCATCCTGTTTTATTTGTTCAAATTCCTTATCTTTTTGACGTTCTTTCTTTCCTTTTTTCTTTTTCTTTTTCTTTCCAGCAGTGGAATATTCATCCGTCACCGATTTTGTCAAAGAAATTGGCTTTGGTTTTTCATCACGATCTTTTATCACTGAAGTTCTCCCTTCTTCATCTTCTTCGATTTCCTTTTCGTCTTTATCAGACTCATCGTATTCCTCTTCCTCATTTTCATCTTGATTTCGTTTCCTCTTTTGAGTCTTTTTTAAAACAAGATTTTTGACGTTTTCTTCACGTTCTTTTTGTATGCTTCTATCAGTTGATGAAAATTTCTTTACAGCGCCAATTCCCATTCGTTTAGATTGTTTTGAATGGTCTGGTGTTATTTCAGATGAGTTGGTGATATTTTGTTCATCCTCATTCGCTCCAAAGAAAGCATCAACTGCTGAAAATGCTCCTCTATCAAATTCAGTCATGTTAAATATTTTTCACCCAGATTGTATTGCTGTCTTGAAATGATGTATTGATGGAGTACGTTTGTTTGAAAGTAACTGAATTGTAGCTTTCTTACCACTGAACCCCTAGAATTCTTTGTGAATTGTCGAATTAATTTTAGCAGTATGCCAAAATGAGAAACAGGTTTTGGTGGAGCTCAGCATCCTGCCATGAAAGTTTTTACGTTACAAAATCTACGTGTAATCAAGTACCTACAAAAGTATGTACGTACCTAACATCATTCATACCTTGATGGCCATTAAGGTGTCGATTTCTAGATTTTCCAATTAATTTTGACAGGAAAGAATCTAAAAAGAAGAAAATGGTTTACAAATCTTCCCAATAAAGACGAATTGACACAACTTGACTGTGAAATATTAGGCCAAAGCCTGATGAGAATAACATACTTTGAATTATTCTATTGAGATTCCATATTTTATTGACCATAAATTAGTTATGAAATGATGTATATTACTCGAAAATGAGATAAAAAGGAAGTAAATAAAGCATATTTTTATGTCCAGGCTGTCATAAGTTTTTACACCTCGTATCTGTGTCAAGAATCAAAAGCAGTGACGGTTTTTCTATGAGAGCAATGAAGAAGATCCCGGAGGCGACATTTCCAAAGCATACGATGACGATTCTTCCTCCTCATCAATGTCATTCGCATTGCTTGTTTTCATAGCATGAATCCGATATTCACATAATTCACCCGTCATACGATAGCCTGAAAATATCACCATAGCAGTTACAAAATTATTGCCTGAGACTCCTATAGACAAAAATTCCATTATTGCCAAATTCACAATCACTATGAAATGTAACCATACAAATATTGTAAAATACTTTGAATTTCTCCATGTCAATGGTATCTCAAATAAAATATCAATGATTGGATATTTGTTCGTTTTTTCATAGGCTTCTTCAATCTCATCATTTGTTTCTAGTCCTTTCACAAACAATATCCCATGCAAGACGCAACAAACTCCAACAAAGGTACAATAACCAAGAATGTAAAGCAGCATATAGAATTGATATTCATCATTTTCTAGAATATAACATTCCTGTAAGGTAGTGAAGAATGTCGTAAATTGATTCCCTCCTTCCCCATTGATTGCATCATCATTTAGATTCCCATTTTCATCATTGATACCATATCCACAAGCAGTGAGTTTGTTTCCACTTAAGACGAAGAGGGTTAATGTAAGACTCATTGCCTCATTAGTCACATTTTTGGCCTTTTTTTGGATCCGGTTGACTAGAACTTTTCCAAGGATTAAGTTGATGGATCCAGATATTTTTGATGAAGTTTTCATGATTCTATTGTGTTGTAAGAGTAGTAGTAGTGGATATAGCACCTTTTCAGGATCAACTAACTTCGAGAGAGAGAGAGAGAGACAAAGGGGAAAAAAAGCTAAAATACAAATATTTATTTACGTATGATTTATGGGATACTGAAAGAGATTTAACCTAAGCAGACTTTTTAATATAGGCTAAATGCTTCTTGAAATAAATGTTGCTTCTCTCTCGCCTCGTGGATAATACTAAGCAGGTATAAGAATGACAAATCTATGAAGCTGCACGAGAATTAAGATAAGGTAAACGAATGAAATCGTTTCGTCCATGAATAATTTTGGAAGGTTGTGAACAACTACGTCATGCGACTATTCGATATAGAGACAATTCAGCATTTCTAAGTAGACAATTTATTTGTTCAAAAATGAAAGTACGTGTTGGTTCAAATTCAAGGAACGAAATAATAATCATTATTTCTAAATTATCAAGGCCGATAGCTGATTGTTCGATTTGACACTTCTGGAGGACT